>ENA-UOOK01000113-UOOK01000113.1-fermentation-metagenome-genome-assembly--contig:-NODE-113-length-89951-cov-6.144078_pt1 | contig 89951 bp, 70 predicted proteins | sample MGYA00245777_ERZ724023 | MGnify/ENA primary metagenome ERZ724023 (study PRJEB28704, sample SAMN03018312) | fermentation metagenome | biome: anthropogenic terrestrial biome; feature: soil; material...
TAACATTATATTAAGAATAGCGCTGTCGGTTTCCTTATATCTGTTAAGCTCTTTTATTATGTTTATTACGGTTGGATATAAATCAACCTGAGTAGTATCCGTGCTCATGAGTATGGAGGAAATCCGTTCATTGCAGTTTATCTGCATACTGATATGATCAAAGTTGGTAATGCGGTCGTCCATTACACTTCTGACCTGGCTCAGCATTCCTTGCGTAGAACTCATTACTTCACCTGTCAGAACATTAATGAATTCTGAATAAATGAGAATGCTTAAGAAAATCATTGGTATAATCAATACTATTGTATAAGACAATATGTATTTAAAGAAAACTTTTGATTTCATTTTTCCAACTCCCCCAGACTATAAACTGATTCTGCTATTAAATTATATAAGTTGCAGAAATAATTTAATACAGAGGAACAATGACGTTTCTGCAAAAAGCCTTTAGGTAAGATATGGATGAAAGTATCACCCAGACAAGATTATACCGCAACTTTTACAGCAAAACAAGCAACGGAACCTGTGATGTGACGACAGAATTTGCAGTCATGTCCGCCCGTCGGCCTGAATTACCCTGGCGATTAAGCCGCGTCGGGGTACGTGAACAGTCACACCTTGATTATTACTATTCAGGGGAGCCGGCCAAAAGATGCAATGCGGCGGATGAAATTGCTCAAATGACAGGTTGCTTCAGGGCAAGAAACAAATTTTACCTTAATATACCGCCGGCGGAAGGGCGCCCGTTAGAACCGGGCAGCAAATCGGAGGCTGAGTGAATTATAGCGTGCTTTAAAGCTATAATTTTGTTTGCGGTTTGTTGTTAAACAAATATAATGGTGGTATAATAAATACATCAAAACGGAACGGTGAGAAGCCGGAACGCTGGTGATGGAAGGCGCCGGGCTATAGAAAACAGAAGGGCGCCGGATCTGTGAAAATTGAATAAGAACAACCTGAAATGCTCGGATAATCCTATTATTTTGAACCTACATTTGATATACGGGAGTCTGGTGTTTGGGAGTGTATATCAGGCCACAAGCTAATTCCGCCATACGTTCGGTCGTGTGCTACGGCAGTGGAAGGTTGAAGCTTTCAGCAGGACACCCACCTAGCGTTAGGCTAGGTGTCAAAATATAGGTGAACGGCTTTTCGGGTTTTAAATTTCAGAGGGCTGTCTTCGCTGTTTCGTCGGAAAATGGAGGCAGCCTTGTTTTTGTGTGCAGCAATTCAGGCGCCCTGAGCGGGGGGTACCTGAATTTTTGCACAAAAAAAGTCAATTTATCAGCAAACAAAACATAGATAAAATAAAACGCCGATTATATAATAAAACAAAATAGAATTGGAATGTCTATGGAAGGCGGAACAGCGATGAAAAAAAAGGCCGTATTCTTAACGACAAAGCAGGGAAGAAGAAACCTGTCCAGGGTTTATTCGCCGCATGCTCTCGGGATAATAAAGGAATATGCGGATTTATACGGCGAGCCGGTGGAAGGGGAAAACCCTGATGAGCATAGGGAATACCTGAGGGATGCGGAGGTGGCTTTTTCCACCTGGGGCATGCCGGCGTTTACCGAACAGACCATAGAAAGCTTCCTTCCGAAGCTAAAAGTTGTTTTCTACGCCGCGGGCAGCGTACAGTATTTCGCAAGACCCTTTCTTAAAAAGGGAATCAAAGTTGTAAGCGCATGGGCGGCAAATGCCGTGCCGGTGGCGGAATATACACTATCCCAGATACTGCTTGCAAATAAAGGCTTTTACCAGAACGTGGCAAGAACAAAGAAGAACTATCGGGAAGCGAGGGAGTATTTCCTCGAATTTCCCGGAAACTATTCGGCGAAGGTCGGAATACTGGGAGCCGGGATGGTGGGCAAAAAGGTAATTGAGCTTTTGAAGCCCTTTAATTTGCAAATTCTTGTTTACGACCCGTTTCTTCCCGAGACGGCGGCAAGAGAAATGGGAGTTGTCAAATGCGGCCTCGAGGAAATATTTTCAAGCTGCCAGACAATTTCCAACCATATCGCGAATCTTCCCGAAACGGTAGGATTGCTGCAGTGGGCAACTTCCGAAAATGATTATTTGAAATTCAAAGAATATTCCCGTAGGGTTGATGAGGACAATCGCAGTCCCCTGTTTTTGCGAGGTCTTCTTAAGCTAAAGGAGGCAAAGCCTATTGATATTAATGAGGTAGAGCCGCCTGAAGTTATAATGAAGCGCTTTGTTACAGGAGCTATGTCGTACGGGTCAATATCCAAAGAAGCTCACGAAGTTCTGGCTCTGGCTATGAATAAAATAGGAGGCCGGAGCAATACGGGTGAAGGAGGTGAAGATGCGGGCAGGTTTAAGTCAAATGCCCGCAGCGCAATTAAGCAAGTTGCCAGTGGTCGTTTTGGGGTTACTAATAACTATCTGGTAAATGCTGATGAACTCCAGATAAAAATCGCCCAGGGCGCCAAGCCCGGCGAAGGTGGCCAGCTGCCCGGCTATAAGGTGGATAAGGTTATAGCAGGCCTGCGCAACTCCACTCCGGGCATCACACTGATTTCGCCTCCTCCGCATCACGATATTTACTCAATTGAAGATTTGGCTCAGCTTATCTTCGACCTTAAATGCACAAATCCCCGCGCTCGTGTCAGTGTTAAGCTGGTGTCTGAGAATGGAGTGGGCACTGTAGCTGCCGGAGTTGCAAAGGCTCACGCCGACCTGATTGTGATTAGCGGCACCGAGGGCGGCACAGGTGCCAGTCCTGTCAGTTCGATAAAACATGCCGGACTGCCTGTTGAGCTTGGCCTTGCTGAAGTGCAGCAGACTTTGGTACTTAACAATCTGCGAGGGCGTGTTAAGCTGCAATGCGATGGTCAGTTAAAGACCGGGCTTGACGTAATAAAAATGGCATTGATGGGAGCTGAGGAATATGGCTTTGCCACCTCAAGCCTGGTAGTATTGGGTTGTATTATGATGCGTAAATGTCATCTTAATACTTGTCCTGCCGGTATCGCCACACAGGACGAAGAGTTGAGAAAGCGTTTTCTGGGCAAATATCACAATCTGATTAATTTCTTCACTTTTATAGCAATGGAAGTCAGGGAGTACCTGGCAGCCTTGGGGATGAAGTCAATGGATGATATTATTGGTCGTTCTGACCTGCTTGAGCAAGACCCGGGAGTAGGAAATTGGAAGTCGAAGGGTCTTGACTTATCGTCCTTGATATATTTCCCGAAGGAGGGTCATAAATATTCCTTGCGGCATACTTCGACTCAAAAGCATAAGATAGAAAACTTGCTCGATCATGAGCTTATTCGTTTGGCGCGGCCGGCGATTCAGAGCAAAAGCAAGGTTTGGATTGCTCACCCTATTGCCAATACCAACCGCTCTGTCGGGGCTATGCTCTCGGGAGAAATATCAAGAATTTATGGAGAAGAGGCCTTGCCAAAAGACACTATCAATTGCGCTTTTACCGGTTCAGCAGGTCAAAGTTTCGGAGCCTTCCTGGTAAAAGGAGTGACTTTTAGACTTGAGGGTGATGCTAACGACTATCTCGGTAAAGGACTGTCGGGTGGTGAAATTGTTGTAGTGCCTCCCGGAAATTCCGGTTTTCGACCTGATGAGAATATTATCATCGGAAATACTGTGCTTTATGGAGCTACAAGCGGGGCGGCCTATATTCACGGAGTGGCAGGCGAGCGCTTTGCAGTCCGCAATTCGGGTGCAATAGCTGTGGTAGAAGGAGTGGGTGACCACTGTTGTGAATATATGACAGGAGGACGTGTGGTTGTTATTGGTAGTACGGGTCGTAATTTTGCCGCCGGAATGAGCGGTGGAGTGGCTTATGTACTTGATGAGAAGGGAAACTTTGATTATTTCTGTAATAAGGGCCTGGTTGAGTTAAGTCCGGTTCATGATTATGATGATATCCATGAGTTGCAGCAGATGCTGAGTGCTCATCTCTTGCATACCAATAGCGATAAGGCTCGTGAGGTATTAGTCAATTGGGATTTTTATCTTCCCAAATTTGTAAAGCTTATTCCTTTTGAATATAAGAAAGTTCAGCAACAGCAGAAGCTGCGTGAGTTGGAGCAGAAGCTGGCAGAAACTGAGGATGCACCCTATATAAGGGAGTAGATGACTGAAATGATGGAAGCCGCGCTGTCGGATTTTAAGCGCTGAACTAACAGTTTACATCAAAAATTGAAAGGTTATGGGAAATCCAAAAGGTTTTATAGAAGTGGAACGCAAAGTAAGCGGTAATCGGCCGGTCAGAGAGCGTGTTGATGATTATGGTGAAGTTGAGCAGGTTCTTGATGATCAGGACAGGCGTCTTCAGGCATCGCGATGCATGGATTGCGGTATTCCATATTGTCATTGGGCCTGCCCGGTAGGCAGCAAAATCCCTGAATGGCAGGATGCACTATATAAAGGAGATTACGGACTGGCAAGTCAGATACTCCATTCGACCAACAGTTTTCCGGAGTTCACGGGTCGTGTTTGTCCTGCCCCTTGTGAAAAGTCCTGCGTGCTTGCCATCCACAATGAGGCCGTGACTATCCGTGAAAATGAGGCTTCGACAGTCGAGAAAGCTTTTGAGCTGGGATTGGTTATTCCGCGGATACCAAAAATCAGAACAGGCAAGAAGGTCGCCGTTATAGGTTCGGGCCCTTCCGGTTTATCAGTAGCCGACCGCCTAAACCAGGCAGGCCATAGTGTCTGTGTTTTTGAACGTGATGATGCTCTGGGAGGGCTCTTGCGTTATGGTATTCCTGACTTCAAACTAAATAAAAAGGTTGTTGATCGCCGTATTCATCTTTTTGAGGCTGAGGGCATTGAGTTTAGGACTAATGTGTCGGTAGGAGAAACGATTAGCGGCAAGGAGCTTTTGCAACAATATGATGCTGTTGTTTTGGCTATTGGTGCTATGAAGCCGCGCGACCTGGCGGTTGAGGGACGAGAGCTTGCAGGCGTTTATTTTGCAATGGAGTATTTGAAGCAGCAGAATAAGGTAAATCGTGGCGTGACTTTTAATGGAGAGCGTATTAATGCTGCCGGCAAGAGGGTTTTGGTTATAGGAGGAGGCGATACCGGAAGCGACTGCGTTGGCACCGCCAACCGTCAGAGAGCAGAGTGGGTAGGTCAGCTTGAGATACTTCCCAGGCCGCCTGAAAAGAGACAGCCCGGTAATCCATGGCCTTATTGGGCAAATGTGTTGAAAACGTCCTCTTCTCATGAGGAAGGTTGCGAGCGTATGTGGAGCCTTTCAACTCGTCGCTTTATCGGCGAGAAGGGCAGATTGACGGGGGTTGAAGTTCAGGAAGTGGATTGGATTAAGACAGATGGCAAATGGCAGATGCAGGAGAAGGAAGGTACCCTTAGGATTATCAAGGCCGATATGGTTCTGCTTTCTATGGGATTTGTTCATCCGGTTCATGAGGGCTTAATTACAGAGTTAGGCCTCGAGCTCGACCAAAGGGGCAATATCAAAGTTGACAAGGACTTTGCCACAAGTCAGGCAGGTGTTTTTGCAAGCGGCGACGCTGCCATTGGAGCCAGTCTGGTTGTTACTGCTATCGCGAAAGGGCAGGAATGTGCTTTGAAGGTGCATGAATTTTTGAAAAAGAAGACAATAGTTTAAGTTTTTAGGTTTGACCCCTGTTTTTTAGGGGGTCAAATAAAAAATATTGCATAATATATTATTTTTAACACAAAATATTAAGGGTGTTTTCTCAATTTATCAGATATTTGCCTTGATAACTTTCAAATACAACAGCTATGGCAACATTAAGATTTTTTGCACTAAAAGAGTTACTTGGCCGAAAGCCACTCTACATTGATGACCTTGGAAAGTTAACATCTGATTATTTCGGGAAGTATGTTTTTGATAAGGCTAAGATGAAAAAGTACTTATCACGAGAAGCATACAGCCACGTTATGGATGCAATTGATAAAGGTACGCGTGTTGATCGTAAGATGGCAGACCAGATTGCACTTGGCATGAAGGCCTGGGCTATCGAGAACAAAGCCACTCACTATACTCACTGGTTTCATCCTCTGACTGATGCCACTGCAGAAAAACATGATGCCTTTATAGAACTTGATAATGCGGGCGGTGTGGTAGAATCCCTAAACGGGAAATTACTGGTTCAGCAAGAGCCTGATGCTTCAAGTTTCCCCTCAGGCGGCATCCGTAACACCTTTGAAGCTCGCGGTTACACTGCATGGGATGTTTCATCTCCGGCCTTTATCGTGGGTACTACCTTATGTATTCCTACAATATTTGTTTCCTATACCGGTGAGGCACTTGATTATAAAACTCCTTTGCTTAAGGCCCTTGCCGCAGTGGACAAAGCGGCTGTTGATGTGTGTCAGTTTTTCGATAAGAATGTGACCAAGGTCAACAGCAATTTAGGATGGGAGCAGGAGTACTTCCTGGTGGATGAGGCGCTTTATATGGCACGTCCTGATTTGATGCTTACCCAGAGAACTCTTATGGGGCATTCGTCAAGTAAGGATCAGCAGTTGGAAGACCACTATTTTAGCTCCATCCCCGAAAGGGTGATTGCCTATATGGAAGAATTTGAGCGGGAAGCCTATTTGCTTGGTATCCCCGTAAAAACCCGCCATAATGAGGTGGCTCCCAACCAGTTTGAGATAGCTCCAATCTATGAAGAGGCTAACCTTGCCAATGATCACAATCAGCTTATTATGGATGTTATGAAGCGCATCGCACGTAAGCATCATTTTGCTGTTTTGTTTCACGAGAAGCCTTATAAAGGAATTAACGGTTCTGGCAAGCACAACAACTGGTCGCTTAGCACTGATACCGGAGTTAACCTGCTATCGCCGGGCAAGAATCCCCGCACCAACATGCAGTTTTTGACCTTCCTGCTCAATGTTATGAAAGCCGTACAGGAGCATCAGGATCTGCTTTTGGCCAGTATTTTGACGGCAAGCAATACTCATCGTTTGGGGGCAAATGAAGCACCGCCCTCGATTATTTCCATCTTCCTTGGTCATGAGCTAAGTCGTGTGCTCAATGAGTTGGAGGAATCTGTGCCTGATAAGAAGATGACTCCCGACCAGAAGACTTCAATCAAGCTTGATATTGGCAAAATACCTGAAATTTTGTTAGACAACACCGACCGTAACCGTACTTCGCCCTTTGCCTTTACCGGAAATCGCTTTGAGTACCGGGCAGTGGGCTCATCGGCCAACTGTGCTTCAGCGCTTATAGTGCTCAATACAATTGTTGCCGAACAGCTTAAATGCTTCAAAAAAGAAGTTGATGTAATGGTTGACAAAGGTGTTAAAAAGGATGAGGCCATACTTCAGATATTGAAAAAGTACATTAAGGAAACCAAGGCAATTCGTTTTGATGGCAACGGCTATAGTCAGGAGTGGGTTGAAGAAGCTGCGCGCCGCGGTCTCCTCAATATCTCTAACGTGCCTGAAGCTCTAAAAGCCTATCTTACAGAAAAGTCGATTAAGGTATTTGCCGGAAGTGATGTGTTTAGCGTCAAGGAACTTGAAGCCCGCGTTGAGGTAGAGCTTGAAAAGTTTACTAAAAAGATCCAGATAGAATCTCGCGTTCTTGGTGATTTGTCGGTTAATCATATTATCCCGACCGGAGTTAGTTATATGAATACCTTGATTACTAACGTGCAAGGTTTGAAGGATGTCTTTGGTGACGGACCCGATTTTAGAGAGCTGGTTGGCGATCGTCTGGAGCTGATAAAGAAGATTTCAAATCATATCCATAGTATTAAAACCAAGACAACTGCTATGGTTAATGAGCGGAAAATTGCCAACAAAGAAGACGATCTTCACAAAAAGGCTGATTTGTATAACAATAATGTACGCCCTTATTTGGAGGATGTCCGCTATCATATTGACAAACTGGAGCTTATCGTTGACAATGAGATATGGCCGCTTCCAAAATACCGGGAGCTACTCTTTGCAAGGTAATTCAGAGTTTTAAGTTTTAAGTTCAAAGTTTAAAGTTTTAGGTTTTAGGTTTTAGGTTTTAGGTTTTAAGTTCAAAGTTTAAAGTTCAGAGTTAAGAGTTCAGAGTTTGTCTTTTGGCTTTTCATAATAATGGTTGACAAGATTTTACAAGATTCAATTATCTGTTGAAAATTTTATTTATTTAGATCCTCTATTATCTAAATGTTTGTCATGTCAAACGAAGCAGAGGAAAGCTCTGCTGAGGAGCAACTTTCTTAGGAATAGTTTGACCGAGGAGAATGATCGAAGCCGGCAGGTAAACATCCTGCCGGCTTTCTTTCTTTCTTCGAGCATTCTTTTCGTAAATGCCTCACAAAACTCAGAAAGAAGGGTTTTCAGTTTTAGAAGCTCTACCCTCCGGTTTTTAGCTTTTTCCTCGGTAGTGGTATTTATTTCAATAGGTTCAGATTCGCCTTTCCCATCAGTTTCTGTTTGGTTTGGTCCTGTCATTTGTCTTTTTGTCGGCAAAAAAACCGATTTCGTCGGTTTTAATTTATACAGGTATTATAATTATTACTTTTATTGCAATGTTTAATCTATTTTTAATTAATACTATTGCAATGAAAAGAGTGTTATTAGTTATGTTGGCAGTTGCTTTTTCTGCTGTTTCTTTTAGTCAGAACATTTCCGGGAATTGGAAAATGAACGAATCAAAAAGCCAATTGAATGAACAATTCAGCTTCTCTCCAAAAGCGATAAAGATTACTCAGGACGGTAATTCTCTCGTTTTGGTTAAAACAAATGAGTTTCAAGGTCAATCAATGGAGGCTACTGAAAAGTACACCCTGGATGGCAATGAATGTTCAAATCCCGGTTTCATGGACACTGTGAAGAAATCTACAGTAACTGTTTCAGGTGATAATAAAACAGTTAAAATTGTTAGCAAGGTGGTTATGGATAATGGGGATATAAATATTGAAGAGATTTTTTCTATTGAAGGAGGTAATTTGGTTTTTGTAAGCAAATCTTCATCTTCTTTTGGTGAATCGACTGAAACTGTCGTTTATGACAAACTTTAATTTTCTCTATGAAGATTGCCAAAAAGTGAGAATAACTGTTTAAGAGGCCTGCTAAGGCTCTCTTTCACGACGCAACCCGATATAATAAAAAGTCTTCCTGTTTAGGAGGACTTTTTTGTTTCTCGTAGGTCTGCTTTCCATTCTTTCAGTTACAGTTTTGATATTGTTGATAACTTTCCAGAATTTGGAAAAATGCAATTAAAATATTTTACTAATCGTTAAGAAATGTTGTGTAACTGTTGTGTTGCCTGCATTTTGAGATAGTGTGATATTTTCGTTAACGGGACATTAATTATTTATTAAAATCTCAAAGGTTTTCTTTTTGGAAAACTTTTGAGATTTTTTGATTTGTTATAGCGTTGAAAAATAAAGGTTTAAGCTTTTGAAGCGGACAACTTCAAACAATTGTTCATAAGTATTGTTGTTCATAATATTTTCTTGAGCTAACTTGCAAAGGCAATTTTGACTAAAAAGAAAATATTAACCTTCATCTTAACAGAAGATTAAAAATTCAAGAACAATCATGGAAGTAACAGTAATGCAAAAACAAACGGAGAAGGCCAGCGAGAACCTTTACACTAATGATGAGGCTTTTCAGGCGGCTTTGAAATATTTTAAAGGCGACGAGCTTGCCGCTCGTGTGTGGGTCAATAAGTATGCGCTGAAAGATTCGGACGGCAATTTGTATGAACTGACTCCGGATGATATGCATTGGCGTTTGGCACGTGAAATTGTGCGAATCGAGGAGAATTATCCTAATCCTATGAAGCTTGAGGAAGTTTATGAATTATTTCGCAACTTCACTTACATCATTCCTCAGGGGGGTCCGATGTCGGGCATCGGCAATAATTTTCAGGTAGCCTCTTTGTCTAATTGCTTTGTTATTGGCAATGATGGAAATTCTGACTCGTATGGCGGCATTATGAAAATTGATCAGGAGCAGGTACAACTGATGAAGCGTCGCGGTGGTGTAGGTCACGATTTATCTCATATTCGTCCCAAGGGCTCTCCGGTTAAGAACTCTGCTTTAACTTCCACCGGTATTGTTCCTTTTATGGAGCGTTACTCCAACTCAACGCGTGAGGTTGCTCAAGACGGTCGTCGTGGAGCCTTGATGTTGAGCGTTTCGATCAAGCATCCTGACTCAGAGAAGTTTATAGATGCCAAGATGGAGCAGGGCAAGGTTACCGGAGCCAATGTTTCGGTTAAGATTGACGACGACTTTATGCGCGCTGTTACCGAAGAGCGCCCATATATGCAGCAATACCCTGTAGAGTCTAAAAATCCGAAATACAGCAAAGAAATTGATGCCCTGGAGTTGTGGAACAAGATAGTACACAACGCGTGGAAGTCGGCCGAGCCGGGTATTCTTTTCTGGGACACCATCACACGTGAGTCGGTGCCCGATTGCTATGCTGACCTGGGTTATAAAACGGTTAGTACCAATCCTTGCGGTGAGATTCCACTTTGCCCCTATGATAGTTGCCGTCTTATCGCGATAAATTTATATTCTTACGTTGAGCATCCTTTTACTCGTGACGCCAGGTTTAATTTCGAGCGTTTCCGCAAGCATGTTGGAGCAGCTCAGCGCATAATGGACGATATTATCGATTTGGAACTGGAGAAGATAGATGCCATTATCAAGAAGATTGATATGGATCCTGAAAGTCTGGATATAAAGCGGGTGGAGCGTGAGTTGTGGATGAATATTCGCCGTAAGGCAACAGAAGGTCGCCGTACCGGCGTAGGCATTACCGGTGAGGGTGATATGCTGGCAGCTTTGAACCTGCGCTATGGCAGCGATAATGCTACAGATTTTTCTGTAGAAGTTCATAAGAGCCTTGCTTTGGCTGCCTATTCTGCTTCTGTTGACTTAGCGGCCGAGCGCGGAGCTTTTCCTATTTACAGTACCGAGCGCGAAAGAAACAATCCTTTTATTAAGCGTATCAAAGATGCGGACGCGGATTTGTACGAGCGTATGAGTCGCTACGGGCGTCGTAACATTGCCCTGCTTACTATTGCCCCGACAGGTACAACCTCGCTGATGACTCAAACCACCAGTGGAATCGAACCTGTTTTTATGCCGGTGTATAAGCGCCGCCGTAAGGTTAATCCCAACGATCCTCAGGTACGTGTCGATTTTGTAGATGAGGTTGGTGACAGCTGGGAAGAGTATATTGTTTTTCATCATAAGTTTATTACCTGGATGGAGGCCAAGGGGCATGATACTTCTAAGAATTACAGCAGTGAAGAGCTTGACGAACTCGTGCAGCAATCGCCCTATTACAAGGCAACGAGCAATGATGTCGATTGGCTGAGTAAAGTCCGCATGCAGGGCAAGGTTCAAAAATGGGTAGATCATAGCATAAGCGTGACTATTAACCTGCCAAATGAGGTTAATGAAGAGCTTGTGGGACAGTTGTACGTTGAGGCCTGGAAGAGTGGATGTAAAGGGGTAACAGTATATCGTGACGGTTCGCGTGCCGGAGTATTGCTGGCCAATTCCGACAAGAAAAAAGACGAGCCTTCCCGCTTTTCTGCCAAGCGTCCTCAAACTCTGGAGGCCGACGTTGTCCGTTTCCAGAATAATAAAGAAAAATGGATTGCCTTTGTAGGCTTGCAGGATGGTCGTCCTTATGAGATATTTACTGGTTTGGCTGACGATGAAGAAGGCATAATGGTGCCTAAGAGCGTTCAAAAGGGGAGTATTATTAAAAACTATGAAGAAGACGGAAGCTCTCGCTATGACTTCCAGTTTGTTAACAAACGTGGTTATAAGACCACCATAGAGGGGCTTTCATATAAATTCAATAAGGAGTATTGGAATTATGCCAAACTGATTTCCGGGGTTTTACGTAATGGTATGCCTATTGATGACGTTATTAACCTGGTGAGTGGTTTGCAGCTTGACAATGAGAATATCAATAACTGGAAAAATGGTGTTGAGCGGGCACTCAAGAAGTATATACCCAATGGCACTAAGGCCAAGAAAGGACATTGCGAAAGTTGCAATTCAGATAATTTGACCTATCAGGAAGGCTGTTTGATTTGTCAGGATTGCGGCAGCTCAAAGTGCGGATGACGCTCAGAAACTGTCATCATCAATGAGCTATAAAACAAATAGAGACGCGCTGCTTCGCGTCTCTACTTGTTTTATTTCAGCTCAATCTTCTGTTGTTTTGTTTCATTATGTTTAACTTTGAGGGCTAAAATTTTTGCCATTATGAGTTCAGAGTCAGTTAGAGTTCGTTTTGCTCCCAGTCCCACCGGACCTCTTCATATCGGAGGTGTACGTACAGCACTGTTTAATTATCTTTTTGCCAAACAGCATGGAGGCAGTTTTATTCTCAGGATTGAGGATACCGATAGCAGCAGGTTTGTACCCGGCGCAGAGGCATATATTAATGCCTCGCTTCAATGGCTGGGCTTAAAGGTTGACGAAGGCGTCGGGGAGGGAGGCCCTTACGGACCCTATAAGCAAAGCGAACGTAAAGAAATATACAAGAAGTACGCTGATTTGCTGGTTGACAGGGGATGGGCTTATTATGCCTTTGATACTCCTGAGGATTTGGAGGCGATGCGCACTGCCGCAGAGAAGGATAAAAAGTCTTTTGCCTATGACCTGCATAGCAGAAATGACTTAAATAATTCTCTTTCAATGTCTGAAGATGAGCTGAAAGATCGCTTAGACAAAAATATTCCCTATGTTATTCGTTTTAAAATGCCCGAAAATATTGATGTGGAGGCTACTGATTTAATACGCGGGAAGGTGGTATTTAACACCAATACTCTTGACGACAAAGTGCTTTACAAATCAGCTGACGAGTTGCCTACCTATCATCTGGCAAATATTGTTGATGACCATTTAATGAAGATAAGTCATGTTATTAGGGGAGAGGAGTGGTTACCTTCATTGCCTTTGCATGTTATGATGTATCGTGCTTTTGAATGGAGCGATACTATGCCTGCCTTTGCTCATCTGCCTCTAATACTTAAGCCTAACGGCAAAGGTAAGCTGAGCAAAAGGGATGGTGACAAGGAAGGATTTCCGGTGTTTCCATTGGAATATATTTCCCCTTCAGGCGAGGTGTCAGCCGGTTATAGGGAATCCGGTTATTTCCCGGAGGCGGTAAACAATTTACTTGCTTTGTTGGGATGGAATTCAGGTACGGAGCAAGAGCTTTTCACGATGGATGAACTTATTAAGATCTTCTCTTTGGAGAGGGTTAATAAATCAGGCGCACGTTTTGACCCCGACAAAGCTCGTTGGTTCAATCAGCAGTATCTTCAGCAGAAGAGTGATTCGGAATTGGCCGCCTTGTTTATGCCCTTTTTGAAGCAGAAGGGAGTCGAAGCAGAACGGGCTTACGTTGAGAGGGTTGTGTCTATGGTCAAAGACAGGGTTCATTTTGTGTCGGAGTTGTGGGAACATTCCTTTTTCTTTTTTACAGCTCCGCAGGAATATGATGCCAAAGTTGTTCAGAAGCGATGGAAAGATGAGATACCTGCATTTATGGAAGAACTGGCCGGAGCTTTTGAGTCTTTTCCGACCTGGGATGCTGCTTCTTTAAAGGAAAAGGCATCAGAACTTATGCAGAGCCGCGGTTTGAGCTTTGGTGCGGTAGCTAACGCATTGCGCCTGGCACTTACCGGAGGAGCCTTTGGCCCCGATCTTTTTATGATAGTTGAACTTTTGGGACAAAAAGAAGTTGTAAGGCGGCTTTCTAAGGCTAAGAGCCTGCTTGGCTAATATATAAGGGAGCTTTAGCATAAGCCGGATCGTGTTAAATAAAAAAAGCGCCCTAAGCAAGGCGCTTTTTTGTTGGAGGTCGGTGGCGGATTCGAACCGCCGTACACGGTTTTGCAGACCGTTGCCTAGCCACTCGGCCAACCGACCCTTATTGCGAGTGCAAAAGTATAAAATAATTCTTTACTTTAAGAATATCTTTCCTCTTTTATGGAAAAATCAGCGTTCCAAAGTTACGCTGACGCACTGCATTTGTCCGCCCATAGGAGGGTTCATTTTGGACACCTTAACTTTGGCATGCATTATTTCGGGATACTTGCTGAACAAGCTGTTAATGATACGCCCCGTTAGGTGCTCAAGCAAGTTTGAAGTGATGTTCATCTCTTCTTTTACCAGTTCATAGACCTTCACATAGTTCAGGGTGTCCTGTATCCGGTCGCTCTCCATGGGCAGGCTTACATCAAGCTTTAAGCTTATGTTGACAATAAAGCGGTTACCGACAAGCTTTTCTTCTTTAAAGCAGCCGTGGTAGGCATAGAATACCATCTCCTCCAGCTCTATTAAGGCTATATTATTTTCCATCTGTAATATTAATCATAACACTGCCTACTGTATCAGTGTCATTTCATCAATAAGGTAGCCTGCATCGGCATATTTGTCAATGATAAACAGTATGTAGCGTATATCCACATTGATGCATTTCTGTAAATCGGGTTCGAAGGCTATATCCCCGCTCATAGCTTCCCAGTTTCCATCAAAAGCCAAGCCGATAAGCTGACCTTGGGCGTTGATTACCGGGCTTCCTGAGTTGCCGCCGGTAATATCATTATCGGTGGTAAAGTTAAGGTACATCCGGCCGTCTTCAGCCGCGTATCTGCCATAATCGCTATTTCGGTAGAGCTCTTTAAGCTTCTCGGGAACGATGAATTCGAAATTTGAAGGATCTTCTTTCTCCATCACTCCTTTGAGGGTGGTGTAGTGTTTGTATTTGACTCCGTCTCTGGGATGGTAGTCGCCCACCGTGCCATAGCTCAGACGCAATGAAAAGTTGGCATCCGGATAGAATACTTTGTCGGGATTCATTTCCATCAAACCTGACATAAAAAGGCGATTGGCCTCATTGATGTTAGCTTGAGCTTCGCTGTTATTGCTAATAAGCGACAGGTTCTTGTCCATAGCCGAAATTGCGGCACTATAGGCAGGGTCGGCTAGAAGCTTTTTGAGTGAGGGCTTGTTTAGGAAGTTATTGAGTTTGGCCTCATCAGCAAACACGGAGTTTAGAAAAAGATTTTCAGCAAAAAGCTGAAAGTCGCCTTTGTACTTCTTTGTAATATCCTTGTAAAATGAAGGATAGAATTTTGGCTTTATATCAAGCTGATAACGTTTAAGCATGGCAGCCATTACCTTTTGGTCGGTATCGGGATCGTAATCCTTAAAGAATTCACTTGCCGTCTTTTTCAGTATTTCAAGTTCCAGGGCTATATTTTTGTGATTTTTCTCTTTCAAGGCCTTCTCGAGGGGACGGGCGTTAAGAGCAAAAGACAAAATTTCGGTTCCCCTCAGCATTGTTTCTCTCATATAATTAAGAGCCAGATAATTGTCTGCCCTCGATTGATATACTTCTTCAAGGGATGCCAGCAGATTGCCGTAAATAGATTTCAGACTATCTGAGCTGTTTGCCCATTGGGCAAATTCGGCTTCCAGTTCACGCTTTTGACTTATAACATCAAGTGCTTCAAGTCCCCTGTTCATTCCGATACTGTTCTTCCAGTAGTTTGAGCTGCGGGTAAATTTGCTTGCATATTGAAGTCTTGTTTTGTCGCTTGCTGCCATATCTTCAGCCCAAATGTCCTGCTTCTCGCCTCTGACAGTAATAAGGGCTCTGTTAAAGATATTCATCCTTTCTTCGATTCCCCATGATGGTAAGTAGCGCTCCGTGGAGCCCGGGAAGCCTAAGGTCATTGCAAAGTCGCCCTTTTCATATCCTTTAATTGAGACCGGGAAGTGGTGCAGTGGCTGATAGGGAACATTGTCGGGAGAGTAGTCTGCCGGGTTTCCGTCAATATCAGAATATACCCTGAAAAGAGAAAAGTCACCTGTATGGCGCGGCCACACCCAATTGTCGGTATCATAACCGAATTTTCCGATTGAACTTGGGGGCGCTCCTACAAAGCGCACATCATTATAAACCTGGGATATAATCATGAAGTATTGATTCCCGGCAAAGAACTGCTTTATCTCAGCACTTTCATTACTTTCATTTCCCACATTTTTGCTTAGTTTGTCAATAGCTTCGCGCACAGCCGCGGCACGTTTTGAAGCAGACATGCCGGGAGTGACCTTGGCCAGAACAGAGTCGCTAACATCTATAATCTCTCTGATAAAAGTAACAGAAAGGCCCGGTGCAGGGAGTTCTTCCTTGGTTGAGGCAGCCCAGAAACCATTATCCAGATAGTTGTTTTCGAGGGAGCTAAGCTCCTGAATTTTATCGAAGCCGCAATGGTGATTAGTCAGTAGCAAACCTTTGTCAGATATCATTTCGCCGGTACATCCTCCTCCAAAAATCACGATAGCATCTTTTAAGCTCGATTGGTTGACGCTGTAAATCTGTTCGGCACTTAGTTCCAGCCCCATTCCCTGCATAGTCTCCATGTTGAGTTCTTTGAGCAGCGGAAGCAACCACATGCCTTCGTCGGCTTTAGCTAGCGGGCTAGATATAATTATCAGGGTTAGGACAATTGATATTAGCTTTTTCATCTATTTATTATTGAAATTATCGTTTGGCAGGCTAAGGTTATTAGGGCGAAAGCTACAAAGATAATAATTTGTTGCTTAAGAAGGCTCCAAATCAGATGCCCAAACTCAGCTGGGTGTCGCTTAAGCGAAAGCTAAGTCGGTGCAGGGGTGTAATTCCATGTTTAGCAAGGCCTTCTCTATGACTTTTGGTGGGGTAGCCCTTGTTTTCGTTCCATTTATAATATGGATATTGGAGGTGAGCCGCCTGCATATATTCATCCCGATGGGTTTTGGCCAATACTGAGGCTGCTGCAATACTAAGGAAGAGGGAATCGCCCTTCACTATGCACTGATGGGGCAAATCACTGTAGGGCTTAAAGCGATTGCCGTCGATAAGCAGCATGCCCGGTTGCGGATTTAATTTCTCCACAGCAAGATGCATAGCTTTGATAGAGGCGTTGAGAATATTTATTTGATCAATTTCACGGTTGTCAACCATTGCTACAGCCCAGCTCAGGGCTTCAGCTTCAATCAGGCCGCGTAGCATATCGCGTTGCTTCATGCTTAGCTGCTTAGAGTCATTGAGCAGGGGATGGCTGAAGTCGCGGGGAAGTATGACGGCTGCGGCGCATACCGGTCCGGCCAGGCACCCCCGTCCTGCTTCGTCACATCCTGCTTCTATAAGCTTGTTTTGATAAGAAATTTTTAATGGCTCATGTGTTGCCATGATTATTGTTCGCGGTAAATAGTTTCAAGTACAGTTTGCCCCACAGCTTTCAGGGTAGCCCTGTCAATATTTTCCATTGTATCCTTATGCGTGTGCCAATAGCTTCCAAAGCTGGTATTAGATGAAGGGTCGTACTGAATTATATTTACGCTTGGGATTTGTCTGTGGCGATAAACATAAACATGGTCATCAGTAATCATTCCGCCCTCTTCAAAGATAAATTTGCTGCCGTATCCTATTTCGCCTGCGATGCGCCATATTTGATCAACTAATTTTGGCGCTATTTGCAGGCTGAATTGCTCTTGGAAAAATAGTGCATCCTTTGCTCCAACCATATCAAGCAGTATCCCGTAACGTGCGTAATAATTGCTCTTATGAGGATGTTTTCCCCAATATTGGCTGCCCAAACACCAGGTGTCGGGCTGGAAGGGCAGAGATTTATGGTCGGGCTGACCATAGTCTTCAGCATCAAAAAATATAATATCGATGGCCGGATAAGTAGGGTTTTCAGATAAGTGTCGGGCAATTTCCAGAAGGACTGCTACTCCGCTTGCTCCGTCGTTGGCTCCGTCTATGGGTGTGTCGCGCTTTGCGGGGTTGGAGTCATAATCGGCAAAAGGCCTGCTGTCCCAGTGGGCATACAACATTATTCGGTCGTTTTTCCCGGGCTGAAATTGTCCTATGATATTTCGTATATTAAGGCGGGTACCATCGAAGGCTCTCACTTCAGCTTCCTGAACTATAACTTCGGCACCAAAGGAGCTGAGTTTGGCGGCCAGATAATCGGCGCAAGCTAAATGCGCGGGGGAGTTTGGTACACGCGGCCCGAAATTAACCTGAGTTTCAACATAGCTGTAGGCAGAGTCGGCGTTAAATTCGGGTGTAGTAAGTTTGTCCTTCACAATAAGCGGCGTATTGCTTCCTCCGGTTTTTTGTCCGCAGGCCTGGGCTATGAAAAGTAGTATGATAGCTACAATTGATGGTATTCTGGACATAGTATAGTTATTAAGGAGTTAGTTCCCAGCTGGCATCTTCTTTTCCATCTTTTACAACAATGCCGAGGGCCGTCAGGCGCTCACGTATCATATCGGAGGTGCCCCAATCTTTGTTAGCTCTGGCTTGTTTGCGGATGTCCATCAGGAGTTTCATCACCCCGTCAAGGGTTTCAGTATTGCTGTCAGTATCTGATTTTGGGTCGTTTAATCCCAGTATATCATAGACCATGATATAAATAAACTCTTTAAAGTCAGCCAGCTCATCTTTTGTAAAAGAGATACGGCCGTCCAGGGCAGAATTAATAGCTTTGACCGCGTCAAAGAGTTGAGCTATCAGGATCGGAGTGTTTAGGTCATCGTTGAGAGCCTCGTAGCAGCGGCTTTTAAACTCTTGTACATTATAGCCGCTCGAGTCGGAAGGAGTGATTTTATCAATTCGGCCAATTGCGTCAAAGAGGCGTTGCACTCCCTTTTCGGCAGCCTTAAGAGCCTCGTTGGAGAAATCAAGGGTACTGCGATAGTGAGCCTGAAGGATAAAGAAGCGTATGGTCATTGGTGAGTATGCCTGCTCGAGAAGCTCATGCTTGCCGGTGAAAAACTGCTCAAGAGTAATAAAGTTGCCAAGCGATTTTCCCATTTTTTGACCGTTAATCGTAATCATATTATTATGCATCCAATAACGGGCGGGACCTTGGCCATGTGCAACAGTTGCCTGAGCTATTTCGCACTCATGGTGAGGGAAGAGTAAATCCATCCCTCCTCCGTGGATATCGAACTTTTCGCCCAGGTAGCGCGCGCTCATGGCAGTACATTCAAGATGCCAGCCCGGAAATCCTTCGCTGAAGCGCGATGGCCAGCGCATTATATGCGACGGGGAAGCTTTCTTCCAGAGAGCGAAGTCGGCGCTGCTTCTTTTTTCGGACTGTCCGTCCAGTTCGCGGTTTGAGCTTATGAGGTCTTCAAGTACACGGCCTGAGAGTTCTCCGTAATTATGTTTTTTGTTATATTTTTCAACATCGAAGTAAAGCGATCCATTACTTTCATAGGCGAAACCCTTTTCAAGTATGCTTTCGGCAAGAGCCAGCTGCTCCATGATATGTCCTGATGCACGCGGCTCTATCGAAGGGCTCTTTACATTGAGAGCCCTCATGAAGTCGTGATAGCGGTCGGTATAATATTGCACTACCTCCATGGGCTCCATCTGTTCAAGTCGTGCCTTTTTGGCTATTTTATCCTCACCTTCGTCGGCATCATTTTCCAGATGCCCGACATCAGTAATATTGCGTACATAACGTACCTTGTAGCCAAGGTGAGAAAGGTACCTGAAAAGAGTATCGAAGGTTATGGCCGGGCGTGTGTGACCCAAATGCGGATCTCCATAAACGGTAGGGCCGCAGACGTATAGGCCTACATAAGGCGGTTTTATTGGGGTAAATATTTCCTTTTCCCTGCTAAGGGTGTTGAAAATCTTAAGCTGTGACGAAGTCATAAAATGATGATTTATTTAAGACCCGCTAAATTACAAAAATTGGAGGAATAGCCACAACAATCACTTATCAGTTATTTTGAACTGCTAATAAGTGATGACTTGATAAACCCTAACACCACATTAATGACTTCTCACTGCTTACTTTCCAGCTCAGTGCCTGATTTTATTTTTACAAGCTTGCCGTTATCGTAGATTCTTATTTGGCGAAGCTTGCCGGAGTTGTCGTAAACATACTCTTCACCATTATGGAGCACTCCTTCGCGATAGTAGCCTTTTTGGTAAATATTACCGTTGAGTTTGTAGGCGGTATGATAGCCTGTGCCGTGAAAGGGCGATATTACCTTGTCGGAACTCGAGGCCGGGTCTTCCGGCATACCCCGGCTCATTTCACTGCTGTTTTCAAATACCCCGTCTTCGTAATTCCTGATTGTTTGCAGTTGACCTATTGAATCGTACACCTCTACATGCCCGTCTATTGAGCCTCCTTCCCACTTTCCTTTATATTTGATAGTTCCATCCGGATAGTAATAACGCTGCTCACCCTGGCGCTTTCCTATGGAGTTGTAGTTGAACTCATAAGCCGGCTGACCTCCGGGATGGTAAAGACGGTACTCTCCAACCCAGAAGGCTTCACGCCATACTCCTTCTTCCCAAATAGAGCCGTCGGGGAAGTAAAATTTTGCAGGGCCGTTGGCAATACCTTCCTTAAAGGTAATCTCGTGCTTTATTGTTCCGTCAGGATAGAAGCCTTTCCAGATTCCCTCCTTTAGACCCTTGTAATAGCTGCCTTCCTCAAGAAGAATGCCGTCATCGGAGATAAGCTGCCATGGGCCGCTTTTTTTATTATCGGTATCAAAGCCGTTTATCGTCTGGCCTTGCGCAAATGAGCCCTGTGCCATCCCCAATAAAAAGATGGAAACAACAAAAAAGAAATGCTTAAAACGGATTCGCCTGTACATATTGCTCTTCGTAAATCGAAATTAAAGAGATATAATCTAATACAGGTTTAAACCTAAAATATGCCCTTAAGGTTACGTTTTTCAGGCAAGAGTAATAACTCCTAAGCCATCCTCATAGTTCATCACTCTTCTCTGTTCACTGCTTCTTTGTCCAACTGTCTCTCAAGCCAACCGTCCTGTTGAATACCGGCTTACCTTCCTTTGAGTCGGGATCGACAGAGAAGTAGCCCAGCCGTTGAAATTGAAACTTTTCAAGGGGCTGAACATTTGCCAGCATAGGTTCCATTTTACAGTTGTTCAGAATGCTGAGAGAATTGGGATTGATAAATTCCTTAAAATCAACATCTTTGTGACCATCAGGCTCTTCGTCAAGGAAGAGGCGATCATACAAACGTACTTCCGCATCTATGGCATGCGCCGCCGAAACCCAGTGGAGAGTGCCTTTTACTTTTCTTTCGGAGCCTCCTGAGCCGCTTCGGCTGTCAGGATCGTAGCTGCAATATATCTCGCTAATCTTGCCTTCTGCATCCTTTTTAAAGTCCTCACACTTAATGATATAAGCGCTTTTTAGGCGAACTTCGCTGCCGGGAGCCAGTCGGAAGAATTTTTTCGGCGGATTCTCCATAAAATCATCACGCTCGATATATATTTCGCGGGAAAAAGGAATGCTTCGTGAGCCCATTGATTCATCTTCCGGATTGTTAACGGTCTCCATCATCTCTACTTTTCCCTCAGGATAATTGCTTATAATAAGTTTGACGGGATCAAGCACAGCGTTAACGCGCATCGACTTTTTGTTCAAATCTTCCCGAACGCAATATTCCAGCAAAGCTATATCTATCACATTGTCGCGACGTGCCACACCTACCTTGTCGGCAAACATACGTATGGATTCAGGCGTGTATCCTCTGCGGCGTAGGCCTGAGATAGTCGGCATCCGCGGGTCGTTCCACCCCGATACTATTCCCTTTTGGACCAGTTCGAGCAACTTACGTTTGCTCATAATGGTGTAGTTAAGATTGAGGCGTGCAAATTCAATTTGACGCGAACGTACTGCCGGAGTAGGTTCTCCTTCCAGTATCTTATCCAAAAACCAGTTATATAGCGGGCGGTGGACTTCAAATTCGAGGGTACAAATTGAGTGAGTGATGCCTTCAATAAAGTCACTTTGCCCGTGGGTGAAGTCGTACATTGGATAGATGCACCACTTGTTGCCTGTACGGTGATGGTCGCTGTGAATTATGCGATACATAATCGGGTCGCGCATATGCATATTGGGAGAGGCCATATCAATTTTTGCTCTCAGGATTTTCTCTCCTTCCTTGAATTCGCCGTTTTTCATTCTCTCGAAGAGCTCAAGGTTTTCCTCAACTGAGCGATTGCGATAGGGGCTATTCTCACCGGGAATGGTGGGGCTTCCTTTTTGGGCAGCTATTTGTTCGGCTGTAAGGTCGCAGACATAAGCATAGCCTTTTTTAATAAGTCCGACCGCCCATTGGTAAAGTTGCTCGAAATAGTCTGATGCGTATTTTGGTTCTCCATCCCATTGGAAGCCTAACCACTGAATATCTTCCTGGATGGAATCGATGTACTCAACTTCTTCTTTTATGGGGTTGGTGTCGTCGAAACGCAAATTACACACTGAATTGTAGTGTTTGGCGATGCCAAAATTCAGGCAGATGGATTTTGCGTGACCAATATGCAGATAGCCATTCGGTTCAGGTGGAAAACGTGTTAACACTTTCCCGCCGTTGCGACCTTCTGCAAGGTCTTTATCAATTTCCTGATAAATAAAGTTGGTCTTAATTTCTTCGCCCGACAGCGGAACTTCTTCCTTGCTCATAATTAATTATATCTGGTGATTACAGTCCGCAAAATTAAAAGATTTTACCTGTAATACTCATTTTTCGCTTGAAAATATGAGACACTCTCTAAGCTTGTTGTAAATTTGGCGTTATTTTTAAACAATAACATGAGATTACTTTATAATATGGCTATTGCATTGTTCGATATAGCCATTAAAATAGCTGCCCCATTTAATGTGCGCGCATCTTTAATAAGTAAGGGGCGCAAGGCCGTGTGGCGGCAACTGAGTGATGCTTCTTTGCAGGGCAATATTGTGTGGATTCATTGCGCCTCTCTGGGCGAGTTTGAACAGGGGCGCCCCTTGATAGAGGCTATCCGTGAAGCTCAGCCTGATTGTAAGATTCTTCTAAGTTTCTTTTCTCCCTCAGGTTATGAGGTCAGGAAGAACTATAGCTATGCTGATGTGGTTTGTTATCTTCCTTCGGATACAAAGCGAAATGCACGTCGTTTTATCAAAATGGCCAATCCTAAGTTGGTGTTTTTTGTAAAATACGAGTATTGGTATCACTACTTCAAAGAATTAAAGCGTGAGGGCATTGCCCTTTACAGTGTTTCGTCGATTTTTAGGGATGAACAGATATTTTTCAAATGGTATGGTGCATGGTTTAGAAAGATTTTGTCTTGCGTTAGACGCTTTTACCTTCAGGATGAAAAATCAGCCGGATTATTGAAGAGTATTGGCCTAAACAATTATGTAGTTGCCGGAGATACTCGTTTTGACAGGGTTCGCGCTATTGCAGCCGCTGCTGCTGCCCTTCCTGATTTAGAGGATTTTGCCAAAGGAGCCAGGGTTATGGTTGCCGGAAGCAGTTGGCCTGCCGACGAGGCTATTTTATCAGATTTTGTTAATAGTGCGGCTAAAGATGTAAAGTTGATCATTGCCCCCCATGAAGTTCACGAGGCTCATTTAGCTCAGCTTGAAGAGCGCTTTAGGGTGCCGGTTTACCGCTATTCCAAACAAAAGGGCAATATAGCCTCAGACGCGCGGGTACTTATAATCGACACAATCGGATTGCTGTCTTCTATTTATCGTTATGGGAGTGTGGCATATATTGGAGGAGGATTTGGCAAGGGCATACACAATACTCTGGAGGCTGCGACTTATGGTATGCCCGTAATTTTTGGTCCAAATCATCTCAAGTTTAAAGAAGCCCTGGATTTGAAAGAACTTGGTGCAGGTTTTTCAATCTCGGACAAAAAGGACTTCCTGGCTGTGATAAACAAATTATGGAATCAGGAAGACGATAAGGCACTCAAGGCGGCCGGCATGGCTGCCCGTGAGTATGTGGAAAGTAAGTGTGGGGCTACAGAGCAGATACTTAAAGAAATTGGGGCAAGATAAAAGCTAATATAAGGGGTCATTGTTGTCGGGTAAACATTTCAAAACGACTCAGCTTATGAATTTCTCACTTTGTTCGAAATGATAAGCTTTAAACCCTCATTGGCGATGTCATTCTGAGTTTTGCGAGGAATATGATAGTTTTTGGCATTCAACTGTGATAAGGAGCAAGCATAGGTTCGGGATTTTGGCCTTAATTTCGATTTATTATGGATAATTAAGTGCAAAATGCTTAATTTTGGTCAGCTTATTACAGAAAACCCTCGAATATTATGAATTGCCTATGTTCATTTTTACGTGTTTCAGCTCTGGCAGCACTTTTTATGGTGAAAGGGATTACAGTATCTGCTGAGGCTAAAAAATCTCTTTCAGACCTTGAAGACCTTATTATTGAGGCCATAGAAGTTAATCCGGCTGAGGCTAAGCAGCTTATAATGTCATTGACTGATTTGGAAGGCTATGATGGTCAGCTTTTAAGGGGCCACCAAGAATTTTACGACGGAGAATTATCCTATTCTCTGGGTAACTGGGCTGCAGCTGCAGGCTTTTATAGAGAATCACTGCCATATTTTAATAATTTAAACGATTCGAGCAAACTTGCCATTGCCTATAATAATCTTGGACTGGTAGAGTCTTTCCTTGGTAATTACGACAAGTCCCTAAATTGTTTTTCTGAATCGCTTAAAATTGAATTTGCCTTGGATAATGCTAAGGGTATTGCTCAGTGCTACCAGAATATGGCCATAGTATTTTCCGAGGGCAATCAAATGGTTAAGGCTTTGGATTTTTACAATAAGGCTCTTGAAGTGTTTCTCGAGGAAGGAGCGTGGGAAGATGCAGCCGCGATATATAACAATATGGCTGCCGAGTTTTCACAGGCAGAAGAGTTTGACAAGGCGTCCATATACTACAACAAATCTCTGGATATCTATAAAAAACAACGCAAGGGTGCCATGGAGGCGCGGGTGTTGAGCAATATTGGTGCGCTGAAGCTGCGTCAGGGGAAATATGATGAGGCAAGTAAAAGTATGGAACGGGCTTTGTTTTTGCTAAAAACTGAAGGCGATAAGATTGGCGAAGCAAGCACTTACGGAATGTTGGGTGATTTGTATAAGGGACGCGGTGATTTGGGGCAGGCTGTATTTTTATACGGCATGGCTATTTCTTTGGCTGAGGAATACGGCCTGAAGGATATACAGATTAAAAACCTGCTTGCCGAATATTCAGCCTATAAAAGTCTGGGTAGATATAATGATGCTTTGAGCAGCTATGAGAAATATATAGCCTTGCGTGATAATATAATTGCGGAAAATCCTGAGTTTCGGAGCGGGGCTTTGAGCATGGAGCTGGAACAGCAAATAGCAGAGCGTGACACCAGGCTCTATAGGGCTAAAATTAGAGAGCGCTATTTCCGTGGAGCTATGGCAGTAGTTGCTGTTTTTGCCCTGTTTGGCTTTATTATAGCCGGGCGCCATCGTCGGCGTTTGATTAAGCAAAATGAAGCGGAAGATTTGAAGAAGAGGGTGATGAAGGATAAGAGTAATCCTGAATTTGTAGCTATTTGCCTTGCGTCGGTGCGCCTCAGTATTGAGCGTGAAGATTACCCGACAGCCTTATTGCAGTTGGATAACGTAAGTGAACTTATCAGGCAAATAATGGAGTATTCTTCACAGGAACTTATACCGCTAAGTAAGGAAATAGAGTATCTAAAGACCTATTTGTCGGTTCAGGATCAGCGTTTGCAGAAGAATATAGAGTATAGGATAGAGAGTAATATTTTGCAGAATGCTGAACAAGTGCTCGTCCCTGCAATGCTGACCCAGCCCTTCCTGGAGGACTCGCTATCCAACGATGTCGCGCTCAATTCAAAATCCATTCCAAAGCTAAACATAGCCTTTATGCGTCGGGGCAATTTGTTGGAAGTTATTATAGAAGATAATAGAATAGATGATAACAATGACTGTCGCAATGCAGCTCTGGAAGAAAAGTATAAAGCTTTGGGTATAGCGATATCTTTTAGCAATATAAAACGTGGGCGCAGCCATAAAGTCAAAACATCCGAATTTGGGGAGATAAGAAGTGAGGAGCGTTTTGATGGTAATATTAAAAAAGGGCATCGCGTCTATTTTAGCCTGCCACTGATAACCAATTAGGCAGTCAACAGTAATCAGTTATCAGTCAACCGTTATCAGTCAACAGTTTAACCCTCAACTCATAACCCATACCCCATACCTTATAACTCATAATTCATAACTCATTGCTTTACGCTTAGAATTATTTTCGACCGAAATCAGCCGGTATTTCTCCCCATAAGTCAGTTTCCCACTTTAAAAGAGGCTGTTCCCAGCTGTTGTTATTAAGCCATTTTTCAGCTCTGCTAATTACTTCAAACAGTTCCTTGGTTTTCTCGCTGGGCGCTAATTTAGTGCGACACTTTTTCTTTTTAATCCAGCCAAGGGCGGTCTCTGAATCAGAATAAACCGGGATGTTAAGATTTCTGCGTTTTAGCTCCGCCAAGCCGTGTACAATTGCAAGAAACTCGCCTATGTTATTGGTGCCCAGCGGAAATTCTTTAATAAACCATTGCTCTTTGCTATTAACGTGCACGCCGCGATATTCCATTTTTCCCGGGTTGCCGCTGCATGCAGCATCAACAGACAGGGCATTACTTATAAACTTTGTGTTTGCCGGAGTCTTTGAAGTTACATCCCGGCGTTTTCGGGCAACTGACTTTGGCTGTGTGGTGAATGCTGTTTTGGCTTCATCGAGGGTGTCAAACTTTTTAAAACGGGCTTTAGGAAAGCCCATTATTTGTTTTTTGCACTCGTCCCAGGTTTCATAGATTCCGGGTGTTACACCATTCCATACTACATAATACGCCATTTACAAGGGATATGATTAATGTTTTGAATTTATCTGATATCGAATAGTTGAGGGCTGTTTGTTAATGTCTATTATTTATAAGGCCTTAAGCTGGGTTAATAAATCGACCAGCAGACTTGCAAAGTTTGACATAAAAAGACGTATTGACATGGCCATCAATATTATGCCAAAGAATTTCTTCATAACATAGACTCCTCCTCCGCCAACAATTTTTTTAATATTGTCGGTATAGTGAAGCACAAAAAAGACCAAAAGAATATTAAGAAACAGAGCCACGATTATTGATGATAAGGCAAATTCGGCACGTAAAGCTAAAAGTGTTGTGAAGGATCCTGCTCCCGCGACCAGAGGGAAGGCCACAGGCACTATAGATGCCCCTGCGGGTGAGTCGTGTTTAAAAATATGCACACCCAGTATCATCTCGATGGCCATTATCATTAATATAAATGAGCCGGCTATAGCAAATGATGAGAGGTCAACACCAAAAAGGCCCAAGAGAGCTTCCCCCAAAAACAGGAAAGCGATGAGAATTCCAAATGAGACAGGGGCAGCCTGCCATGCACTTATACGTCCGCCCTTGTCGCGGATATCGATTATAATGGGTACTGAGCCAAGAATATCAATTACCGCGAACAGCACTATGAATGCTGATAGCATCTCCCGAAAGTTAAAATCACCCATAGAAATAATTTTGTTTCAAAAGTAATAAATCAGGACATGTTTAAGTACTGTAATGCAAAAAAATGTTTGGCAATGCCTCTAAACCTGCTATGTTTATTCAAATACTTATCTTATTTTTATCGGCAAATTACAGAAACCCCCAAATAGGGCTGTTTTGTAAAAGGGCTCATTTACCGGGGCAGCTAAATTATCAAGCCCTTTCTTAATTGTATAAACTGCTGGTAAGCCATGAATAGATTATTATTGATAGTCTTGCTTTCAATTCCCTCGCTTCTGTGGGGTCAGAAGGAGCTTAGTGTAAGCGGTGATTTATCAGCTAATGCCATATTTAGCAGTGGCGACTTGGCGCCATTCTGGTTATACTCGCGACAAGAAGGAAGATGGGGGATTAAGAAAGGCAGCCAGTTTTTGAGCACCGCGGCCCTTAGTGCGAAATATGCGACAGACGACAATTTTAGCGTAAACCTAAACCTTGAAGCTGACTATAACAGCCAAATCTACGACTTTTATCTGCACAGTTATAACTTAGACCTAAATTGGCACTTTTTAAATCTTAGAGCCGGACGTCATAGTTTCAATCCTATATTTGAAAAAGGATATGAGGGTCAGGGCTCTTACCTTTATGGAGATAATGCCAGACCCCTTGATAGGATAACTATTGGGATACCTTCCTTTACCAGTTTGCCGGGATTTCTAAAGCGTTTTGAGATTAAAGGAGAGCTGAGCCACGGCCTGCTGGATGATAAGCATCAGGGTGCATTTAAATATCATAAAGATGTGTTGCTGCATGAGAAGTATGGCTATCTGAGGTGGAACGGGGGCAGATGGAAACCATACTTAGGGCTGAATCACTCGGTTTTGATGGGAGGATACAGATACAATGGAGAAAAGATTCCGATTGATTACTGGAAGGCAATTTTGGGGAAGAGCTCTGAAAAAATTGGTGGCGGGGACGCCACCAACGCTGCCGGAGGGCACATGGGACTGTATGATGTAGGTCTTTATTATTTTAATGATAAAGGGAGCTTCCGTTTTTACTATCAGATGCCTTTCGCCGATGCTTCAGGCATGAAGCCCTTTGTTCGCAATAAAGATCAGATAGCCGGAATTATGTGGCAAGGGAAAAAGAATGGAATTCTTAATAGCTTCACCTTTGAATGGATTAATACTTCTTATCAATCGGGCAATGGAATGCCTGATGCCCGTTTTGAGCTTGAGGACGGAAGCACTGTGATGGTTGTTGCATTTCAGCTTGACGACCCGGCTTACAGGGAAGATTTAATGCGCAAGATAGGAGTGGATAATCCGGGCAGTTATTCCAAGAAAGATGTTAGTAAGTATTTGATGGATAATTACAACCGGGGCAACAGGTACGGAGGACGTGATTGGTATATGAGCAACGGGACTTACCCTGCGGGCTGGACTCACTACGGAATGCTTATGGGTTCGCCGCTTAATCTGACTTACGCCCAGCTTGCACATAAGAACCCCAATTTGGGTATTTATTCCGATGGCTACCAGATAGTGAGCGATCGTTTTCGAGCAATCCATATTGGGGGTAGCGGTGCCATAAGTCAAAATGTGTTTTGGGATGCGAAGTTTAGCTTTAGCCGAAATTATGGTTCTTATTATCATCTTTATCCGGGACGTTATACCTGGGATGAGACGAAGGATTATTTTTTTAAAGAAGCCAAAAGTCAGTTATGCAGCCGTATCGGTCTGTCCTGGTTGGCTCTTACAGAGCAAAAGTTTGAAGTTAATGCAGTATTTGGCATGGATATTGGCGAGATGTCACAGTCGGTTGGAATGCAGATTGGTGTGTCAAAACATTTTTAGACAAGGTGTTTGTCTTATTTTTACATGGTTATTTTATGTTGAGAAGTCATTGGAAAAACATTGTCAATAGACTATCTTCGTGCCACTAAACAGTAATGAGATGCTCAAGGAAAAAGCAAAGGCGGTTAATACGATTTCTACTTTGGTAGATGTGCTTCTTGCCATTATTAGTTTTAATATTGCCTTATACCTTGAATTTGGAAGGGTCTCGGTATTGCATCACAAAGATAGTGTGATACTTCAGCTATTGATTGTTATATTCTGGACGCTTCTCTCAAATGGCCTGGGGACCAATATTTTGTATAGGTCGCGGCCCTACTCTATGGTTCTGTTCAATTGTATCGGACTTGTTATAATAGGCACTGTCCTGTTGGTGGTATCTGCGTGGGCTTTCAATCTTTTCTATTTAGGCATAAGCCTTTTCCTGGTCTTTGCTGTTCTAGATCTCTTTTTCACCTTTGGATTTAAGACTTTAATATATCAAATACTCAAACGCGCACGCCGAAAAGGGTTTAACTTCCTAAATATGGTGCTGATAGGTGACAAGTCTGCCCTTCCTTTTATCCGTCAATTGATTAATCATCCCGAGTGGGGATATAGGGTTACTGCAATTATCGGAAACGAGAGCCTCCTTAAGAGATGTCCTGACATAGCGCCCATGCTTGCCGAAGACACCGATCTTGAGCAGCTCTTGCGCGATAAAGCAATAGATGAAGTTATTGTGTGCAAAGAGGTCTTAGATCCTCAGCAATTAGAGTCATACGTACAGATATGTTCAGAGATGGGGGTGGTATTCCGCCTTTATTCCCCATTTTTCACTATGCTTGCCAACAAAACTCATATGCACTACTTTGGCACTACGCCATTACTTACAATTTCCAATACCCCTATGAGTTACCTGGCTCTTCAGTCGAAGGCTCTTTTCGACAGGGTTTTCTCGGCCTTTGTGCTCTTTATGCTTCTTCCGGCTTTCCTTGTTATTGGCATTGCAATTAAATTAGACTCAAAGGGACCGGTATTTTTTAGCCAGAAGCGCGTGGGCTTGAGGGGCAGACGTTTTATGGTGCATAAGTTTCGCACCATGGTGGTAAATGCTGAAGAGTTAAAGCAAGAGTTGATGGCGCAGAACGAGATGGATGGTCCGGTGTTTAAGATTGCAAAAGATCCGCGTATTACAAGGGTTGGCCAGTTTCTCCGAAAGACAAGTCTTGACGAACTTCCACAGTTCTTTAATGTATTGATGGGTGAAATGTCAGTGGTAGGACCGCGTCCCCCTCTGCCCGACGAAGTTCGCGAATATGAAAGATGGCAGTTGCGCAGATTGTCAATGAAGCCCGGTATTACTTGTATATGGCAGGTGTCGGGTCGTAATGACATTCCTTTTGAGGAGTGGATGAAGATGGACTTGGAGTATATTGACAACTGGTCTCTGAAACTTGATTTTGTAATATTTTTAAAAACAATACGTACCATGTTTCGTGGTGATGGTAAATAATTAATTATTGGTAAGCGCTAAAACTTCCGGCCTTGAAAAGTCTTTTTTTCTTTAGTATCCTTCTTGTCGCCCTCTTGCTAAGCTCGGGCTGCTCGCGTTATAAAGTTCCCGCGGGCTACCCTAAGCCTGATGAAATGGCGCAAATATTGGCAGATATTTATGTAGTTGATGCAACTCTGACCTACTTGCCCGGATCTTCTTCGGCTCGTAACAAAGAGATTACAGGTTCTTACCGTTATGTTCTTGAAAGGCATGGTCTTAGTTCTGCCGAGTTTGATACCATCCGCAAATGGTACGTTTCTCATCCGGATCTTTATCAAAAGGTTTATGAGCAAGTGCTTGAAAGACTCAGCAATGCAGATGCTGATGTGAAGATTATGATTGAACGTGAGAAAGCTGCAGCGGAAGAAGCTGAAAAGTTGGCTATTCAGGCGAGGCTTAATAACCTGTGGCCCGACTCGACCTTTGTCAGGGTTTATGATTCCGACTCAAGCGACATCAGGTATCCCTTCCGCATAGAAGTAGATACTCTGGCGCTCTCAGGAAGAGTTCGCTTGAGAGCCGGCTACAAGTTTCTGCGTAGCGATGAGAGCCGCAATACGCGTATGATGCTATCAGCCTTTTACAATGACAGTCTGGCCGATACAGTTTACAAAGACATTAAAATTTCGTTTCAGCGCCGGGTTGAAGAGCTCGTCTTGAAGCTTAAGGATGATACTATCCCTAAATATATTGATGGTTTTCTTTTGCTGCAGGATTCTCTCAACAAGGTATCGGTAGAAATTGATGATATACGGATTCGTGTTGTACCTGACAGCCTGACGCTTCCGTCAAATGCTTATAAGCCTGAAGTTGAGAATGTTGTTGACACAGTCATCAAAAGTCGCCGGCCGGAAACCAGGGTTAGATAAAATCTTCTAAGGTGAATAATACACGTAAACTTGGAGCCCATCTAATTCTTCTGCCCGATGGCTCAATTGGATCCTGGCCGATAGTGGAAGTTGCGGGCAACGGAACCATTGTGTCTGTTGAGACTAACCCGCAAGGAATGAAAGAACGGCCCGGGCTTGAATGGTTTGGCGGTTTGATGATACCCGGACTTTTAGATGTGGCGGGAACAGCATCTGCCGATTGGTATAAGCAAGCCCTTTTAAATACTCACTTTAGCGAAGGCACATTATATATTGGTCTTCAGGAGTCTGCCCGGGGTTTTAATAAGCCCCCGTTTTTTTCAAAATCCCCGGATAGCAATTTATATAAGCACCCTGCTCTGGTTAGAACAAATTTGAATTTCTCTGTTCCCTTATTCAGGCGGATAAGTGATTTTTGCCTTGCAAATACAGGATCCGACTGGGTCGAGCTCTTGTGGCAAGCTTCGGCAGGCCTAGCTTCTATGAGCGATGACTTGAAGCAGTATGGCTCGATTCAAGCCGGTAAGCAAAGCGGATTATTGATCATAAGTGGGGCTGATTTGAAGCAGATTAAGCCTTCAAATCAGATGAGGATAAAATGGTTATCATATCCTTCGGATAAAAAATAAGGGGCTCTCGTTTCCGAAAGCCCCTTTACTTTTTGCCATAAGGTGATTATCCGCGGATAGCTTTGATCCCCGGAAGTTCTTTGCCTTCCAGATATTCAAGCAGCGCTCCTCCGGCAGTTGAGATATAGCTAACGCCGTCGGCTAAGCCGAACTGATTAACGCAAGCTACTGAGTCTCCGCCGCCAACAAGTGAGAACGCTCCTTTTTTGGTGGCTTCTACAATTGCCTCCCCTGTTGCTTTTGAACCGGCTGCAAATTTCTCCATTTCAAACACCCCAACAGGCCCGTTCCAAAGGATGGTAGCCGAGTTTTCTATCACTTCTTTAAAGACATTAATTGATTCCGGACCTGCATCCAATCCGAGCCACCCGTCAGGGATATTGCTGGCATCGCAGACTTGGGTATTGGCATCATTACTGAATTTATCACCTGCAACAACATCAGTGGCCATATATATTTTAACGCCTTTTTCTGCAGCTTTCTTCTCTAGTTTCAGAGCAAGCTCCATATAATCGTCTTCACAAAGCGAAGCTCCTATTTTGCCGCCGCGAGCCTTTAGGAAGGTGAAAGTCATACCGCCTCCTAAAATCAGGTTGTCAACCTTGTCGAGCATATTCTCGATAATGGTAATTTTTGACGAAACCTTAGCACCACCCATTATAGCGGTGAAGGGGCGCTTAGGATTTTTAACTACCTTGTCGAGGCTTTGAACTTCGCTTTCTATAAGGAAACCGAACATCTTGCTGTCTGCATCGAAGTAATCAGCGATAATTGCTGTAGAGGCATGAGCTCTGTGAGCAGTGCCAAAAGCGTCGTTTACATAAACATCTGCTAAATCGGCCAGGCCCTTTGAGAACACTTTTTGCTTTTCTTTCATTTCAGCCTTAGCTACTTTTGTCTGCTCTTCTGTAGCATCATCGGCTAATTTCGGCTTTCCTTCTTCCTCAAGATAAAAACGAAGGTTTTCAAGAAGAAGAACCTGGCCGGGCTTTAAAGCTGCGGCTTTGGCTTTTGCATCAGGTCCTACGCAATCTGAGGCAATAATTACTTCAGTACCAATTGTTTTGGCGAGGTGAGCCTGAATGTGTTTCAGCGAAAATTCAGGATTAACTTTTCCCTTAGGACGTCCAAGGTGAGACATGATAATTACAGATCCGCCATCCTTTAAAATTTTGTGGATGGTAGGCATGGCTGCACGGATTCTCGTGTCATCAGTTATTTCAAAATTGGCATTTAGCGGGACGTTAAAGTCCACGCGCACAATGGCTTTTTTGCCGGCAAAGTTGTAGGCTTCAATTTTTGACATATAATTCTTGTTTATTATGTTTTAAAAAGGATGCGTAAAGATACAAAAATATTGAACTGATAACATGAAATCTTGTTCATAGCTTTGTAAAAACCTTTTTAGTGGAAAATTCGGCAGTCTGGTTTTTATTTTATTACCTTTGATTGCTTGAGTAGCAATATTATTGGGAGATATATATATGACAAACAGTGCAGAGAAGAGACCAAAACGGTCGGAAATAAAAAAAATGATTCAGGAGGTTTTTGATAACAATCCTAAAAAATCGTTTAATTACAAACAGATGTCCGCCGCCATTGGGCTTAACAAGAAGAGTGGACGTCAATTGGTTGAAGTGCTTCTGTTTGAAATGATGGAAAACGGTGTTTTAAGCGAAATAGCGGCAGGCAGGTTTAAGATGCTTTCGCGGGGTTCTCATATAATCGGCGTGGTTGATATGACAGCATCGGGAGCCGCCTACATTGTTCCTGAGGATGGCGGTGATGATGTTTTTGTGTCGCAGACCAATCTAAATAGTGCTTTGCATGGTGATACGGTAAAGGTTCTTCAGTATGCCCGTAAGCGGCGGCGCCAGCCCGAGGGTGAAGTGGTTGAGATTATTAAAAGAAAGAGAGAACTTTTCGTTGGGCAAATTCAGCTTAGCGCCAACTTTGCATTTTTGATGGCCGACTCCCGGATAATCAATAAAGATATTTTCATACCCAAAGATAAATTAAAAGGCGCATTGAATGGCCAGAAGGCAGTGGCTCGCATTATTGAGTGGCCTGCAAGTGCAAAGAACCCGGTTGGCGAGATAGTAGATGTCTTGGGTGATGTTGGAGAAAATAATGCCGAGATGCATGCTATTTTGGCTGAATTCAATCTTCCCTACACTTATCCTGAAGAAGTAAATGCAGCTGCCGAGAAAATTTCTGAAACTATTTCTGCCGATGAAATCAAAAAACGCCGCGACTTCCGCCAAGTGACAACTTTCACTATTGACCCTGCCGACGCGAAAGATTTTGACGATGCTTTGTCAATCAGGAAGCTGGAGGATAATCTATGGGAAATTGGCGTTCACATAGCTGATGTTACCCACTTTGTTGAACCTGATTCGATAATTGATCAGGAAGGCTATGAGAGGGCTACTTCTGTTTACCTTGTTGATCGTGTTGTGCCTATGCTGCCTGAACGTCTTAGCAATTTTTTGTGTTCACTGCGCCCCAATGAAGATAAGCTGTGTTTTTCGGTAGTGTTTAATATGGATGGCAATGGTATTATTAAGGATTCGTGGGTTGGACGTAGCATTATTAATTCTGACAAACGTTTTACCTACGAGGATGCACAAACAATAATCGAGACCGGAGAGGGTGATTTTGCCGAGGAGTTAAAGATTATGAATTCGATCGCTGTTAAGCTTCGTGAAGCAAGATTCAAAAAGGGGGCAATAGGCTTTGAGCGGGTCGAGGTTCAGTTTGAGATTGACAGTAATGGCAAGCCTCTTGGGGTAAAATTTAAGGAATCGAAAGATTCCAATAAGCTTATCGAAGAGTTTATGCTCTCGGCCAATAAGCGTGTTGCTGAACTTATTGGTATGAATGAACTGGAAAAGAACAAGAAAAAAGAAGCGAAAACTTTTGTCTATAGGATCCATGACTTGCCTAATGCTGACAAGCTTGACACCTTTACCAATTTTGTCAGGAAGTTTGGGCTTGAAGCAAGCCCTCAGCCCAAAGAAAGCGTTAGTCAGGCTCTTAATAGGGTACTTGCAGCAGTGCAGGGAAAGAAGGAGCAGAACATCGTGGAAACTTTGGCTGTCAGAACTATGGCCAAGGCAGTCTATTCGACTCACAATATAGGTCATTACGGCCTTGCATTCAAACATTATTCTCATTTCACATCGCCCATACGTCGTTATCCTGATATGATGGCCCATCGTTTGCTTCAGAGCTATATGGACGGAGCTAAGAGTGTTTCAGCCGAGAAGTATGAAGAAATGTGTGAACACTGTTCGGAAATGGAGCAGCGTGCAGCTGATGCCGAAAGGGCTTCAATAAAGTATAAGCAGGTAGAGTTTTTGAAGGATCGCGAAGGTGAGTTATTTGACGGTGTTATATCGGGGGTAAGCGAATGGGGTGTTTATGTGGAATTGATCGACAACAAATGTGAAGGTATGATTCCTATGCGTGAGCTCGACGATGATTATTACCAATTTGACGAAGATAATTATGCCTTAATAGGCCGACGAACCCGCCGGAGGTTTCAATTGGGCGATGCTATTAAAATTCAGGTTGTTAGGGCTAACCTCGAACGACGCCAGCTGGATTTTGCTTTGGCTCCGGAAGCTGATAATGCCTGGATGAAATAATAATCCGTCAACAAAAGGCACATGCCTTAAACATTTTTCACTTTTGTGTGTTACAAGTTAAAAGTTAGCAATATGAGTTTGGAAAGCAGTTCACTTACACCTTCTCAGGACGCCAACAGAAATGCAATTCTGGAGGCAGCACGAGATTTGTTTGCCCGTTACGGTTTTAAGAAGACCACCATGGAAGATATTGCCATGGCTCTGCGTAAAGGGAAGAGTTCCCTTTATTACTATTTCAAGAATAAAGAAGAGATTTTTCAGGCAGTAATTGGTTTGGAATCAGAAATCCTGTTTACTAAGCTTAATGATGTTGTTAAATCTGAGGGTAATGCACAGGTTAAGTTACGCAATTATGTTATTGTCAGAATGGAGACAATTAGCGAACTGCCTAATTATCAGAAGGTTTTGAAAGAGGATTTCTATGGCGACTATGAGTTTTTGGGCGCCTATAAAATGGAGGGGGAGACTCTGGAAGAAGAATTTATTCAGTCAATTCTTGAAGAGGGTGTTCGTAACGGTGTTTTCAGCATTAAAGATACAAAGCTTGGAGCGACAAGTATTGTAATTACTCTTCGAGGGCTTGAGATTCCCCTTTTCCGTCGTTCACTAAGTGTTCAGGAGCTTGGTGTTCAGTTAGACAACATTTTAAATATCCTGTTTTACGGATTAGTGAAGCATTAATTCAAGTTAGACATGCCGGTTAATATTCCCGATACTCTTCCTGCTAAGGCATTGCTGGAGGCCGAGAATGTATTTGTGATGGGCGAAAGTCGCGCTATGTCTCAAGACATAAGGCCTTTGCGCATCCTAATACTTAATTTGATGCCTCTAAAAATTGTTACAGAGTCACATCTTTTACGTGTTTTATCTAATTCTCCTCTTCAGGTTGAAGTAGAGCTTATGATGACAAGCACTCATGCGCATAAGCATACCCCGCAAGAGCACTTGCTCGCGTTTTACAAGACCTTTGACGAAGTCCGGGAGAGGTATTTTGATGGTATGATTATTACCGGGGCTCCGGTAGAGCTGATAGATTTTGAGGCTGTAACCTACTGGAGGGAGCTGTGTGCTATTATGGAATGGAGCAAGAAGCATGTTACTTCTACTTTTCATATCTGTTGGGGCGCGCAGGCCGGATTGTATTATCATTACGGAATAAAAAAGTTTGAACTTCAAAAGAAGCTTTTCGGAGTTTACAGCCATAGTGTGTCATTACCAACCGAGCCACTTTTGCGTGGCTTTGACGACTGGTTTTTTGCTCCTCACTCCAGATATACCGAGGTTAGACTGGAAGATGTAAAGGAGCATAAGGAACTTGTTTTGCTAAGTGAATCACCCGAAGCCGGTGCTTACATAATTATATCAGAAGACAGGAAACAGATTTTTATTACCGGTCATCCCGAATATGACCGTAACACTCTTGGTGAGGAATATTGGCGTGATGTAAACAAGGGTATGGAGATAGCCATACCCGACAATTATTACAGCCAGGATAACCCTGAAGGCGAGCCCTCGGTTAACTGGCGCGGACATGCGCATCTCTTATATTCTAATTGGTTGAATTATTATGTATATCAGTCAACACCCTATAGCTTAGGGGGTTTGTAATCTCTTTTTATCTTAATGAAAAGCGGATGGTTTTCAGATGAAATCCATCCGCGAAAATATCTGCCAAATATTCCCCGGCTTGCAGTTCTCCGGCATCTGCATCGTAAAACAGACAAACATCCACTTCTTCGCCACCGTACTCGATTGCTCGTTTTGCTGAATAATTAATTTCCGAGTCTTCATGTTTGAATTTATCGTCAAGCGAGTGAGTAAGAAGTTGTCCGTCAGGCCTCTCAATTCGAAGATAAAATTCCTTCATGCCAATTGGGGCAGTAATGTTTTTCAAGACTGTAAAGCAAATTCTTATTTTGCTGACCCTGTTAATCCTGTCGCTTTTCTTATCGGATGCCGTCAAACCCACAGCTTCAGCATTGTTAATGTCAAGTCGGCTTGCTATGCTAACTTTTTCCTGAAGATTCGTCTTAACCTCCTCGAGTTCGCGGTACGAAGTCTGGATCTGACTGTAGCGCCTGCGATGTTCAATGTTTTCTTGTGTAAGCTCAATGTTTCGTGTATTTAGAGAATCGATTTGAACTATGTATGTGCGAAGCACTCCTCTCAAAGTACTCAGCTCCTTTTGATATTCTCTAATTTTGGCAGTATTGGTGGCTTTCACTGTTTTGAGCTCTTCCACAAGTTGTGCGATGCGCTCCCTTTCAACTTCGAGCATCAGGTTCAGAGTGTCATTGTCTGAATGGAGGGAGTCGTAATTAACAATCAGGTTTTGATATTCTTCTGTTAGGATAGTTTTTTCCTCGTTTAGAGATTCAACTATCGTAGTCATTTCACGATTTTGAAGAAACAAGAGAAGGGATACCAAAATAAGCAATATGCCCGTAATGGTAAGCACCAAATATAGTTTCTTATTGTTTTTCGTTTTGTTATTATCAACCGTTTCCATAATTATCAAATTGCAGTTATTTAGGCAAAAGTATGACTTTTTGTATTTATGGCAATAAGGAGGCATGATTTATGTTTACCTGCCCTATTAATAAATCATCTATTACGCTGCCCAATCACCGTCTAGAATTGAAGGCCCTCACAAAAATTGATTTGCATATTTTTCAATATTACCTTCATCAATTATTATTGCGAGAGTCCAATTTTATTGGTGCTTGAACAGCTCATTACGACAATTTATGAATTGGGCAGCTTGGGATGGCAGCTTTTCTGCTTCGGAATGAAGAAAGTTTTTAACTTTGTGGCAATTGAACAAATAATACAGTTCGAGTATGAAGTTGAATATCAGGTCTTGTCAGTTCAGGAATAGGTTTAGAGGTTTTTTCTCCATGCTGGGTTTTTCTTTTGGTGCATCTCTTATTTTGTTAGTCAAAGGATGTGCCAGTACGGGCTACCCAACGGGCGGGCCTCGTGATGAGGAGCCTCCCTATGTTGTGAGATCTGTGCCTGCCGAGAATTCTCTTAGTTTTTTGGGTGATGAGGTCAGGATAGAGTTTAATGAAATTATTCAAGTCAGTGATATTTTTCAGAAACTCATGGTGTCACCCCCTGTAAACAAGCAGCCCGTAGTAAGTTCGAGAGGTAAAATGCTAATAGTTAAGTTTGAAGAAGATTTACAACTTAACGCTACTTATACTCTCGATTTTGCAGATGCTATAAGAGATAACAATGAAGGTAATATACTTGAAAATTTTACTTTTTCCTTTTCTACAGGTGAGTATATTGATAGTCTGGCTATTTCAGGAAATCTCTATAATGCTTCTGATTTGTCGCCCGTAGCCAATGCTCTGGTTATGGTTCATAGCAATAAAGCAGATTCGGCTTTTCGTACACAGGTGCCTCTAAGGGTTACCAGGAGTAATTCTACCGGGAGGTTTTCAATACAAAACCTGGCTCCGGGAGAGTATAGACTTTTTGCTCTCGAAGATGCTAACAGGAATTATAAGTATGACCAGCCCGGAGAGCGCATTGCCTGGCATAGCGAGCTTGTGTCGCCGCATATTGGTTTTCATGAACGTGTTGATTCTGTAGGAGTTGACTCGACTGTTGTGGTCCAGGTTCAGGCTTTTTTGCCTGACAGTTTGCAGCTTTTTATGTTTCAGGAAGATAATATCGCTCAGTATCTTGCAGACTTTCGGCGACCCCTTCGCAATAAAGTGGATTTAGTCTTTAGCCGTCCTTTGCTTGAGCCTTTGGAAGTGGAAATTGTTAACAAAGAAAATTTTGACAAAAGCGCGATATATGAGAGCTCTGCCAGACACGACAGTGTTTCTCTTTGGTTAAAAGATTCTCTGCATATAAAAAGTGATTCGCTCTTTTTGCACCTTAAATATCCTGTACTTGACTCTTTGAAGCAGCTTACATGGAAAAACGACACGATTAATGCCTATTTCTTTGATACAAATATAGAAGCGCGGGAAGGCCGCGGACGACGTCGCGAGGAAGAGGCGCTTCCGGAGGCTCCTTCGTTGAAAATAGAAGGATTGAAAGCAAACGTTGAAATATTGGAGGCTGTGGCCATTCAATTTGCCAGTCCTATAGAAAATATTAACAGGGACAGGCTTCGTCTGTTTCAGATTATTGACACTATCCCTAAAGCGATTGATTTTGATATTGTACAGGATAGTTTAAGACTGCGACGCTATAGCATTGAATTTAGCCGGGTTGCGGCCGGTAAGTATTCTCTGGAAATAGACTCAGCTGCCTTTACCGACATTTATGGTCTTTCCAATAATGCCTTGAAACAGAATATTTCAATTAGAGCAGAAGATGAATATGCTACCTTTTATATTGAGATTGTAGAACCCGACAGCAATTGGCTTCTGGAGGTATTAGACCGTCAAGAAAAGGTGGTTCGAAGCCTTAAGGTTCCGCGCAACGGAAAGATGGGCTTTCGTTATATCCGGCCGGGCGATTATATTATTCGAATTGTAGATGATAAAAACAACAATGGCGAATGGGATACAGGGAATTTCGAATTAGGGCTTCAGCCTGAAAATATTTACTACTATCCCGAGACTGTCAGTGTTAGAGCAAACTGGGATCATATAATTAATTGGGAGCCCAAACTTTTTGATATATACGATTTTGTTCAAAGAATGCGCAGTAAACAGAGCAGTTCGGCAGCCAGGCGACCATAGTTTTTCGAGCTTGTTATTATTTATTTATTTATTTTTATGAAGACCTTTCAAAGGATAAGTTGGATAGCGGTGATTTTTTTGAGCTTGTATTGTATCCCGGGCACTGCCGGAAATAATTGCGTCACTCATAACTTCGTTTTCAAAGGAGGTGAAAAGATTAGTTATAGCGCCGTTTATAATTGGGGTTTTATATGGCTTAATGCCGGACTTGTTACCTTTACAGTTGATTCGACCGGATGGAACAAGAAAGCTGCCTTTCACCTTAAAGCTGTTGGGGTGACTCATAAAGGATATGACAAGCTTTTTATGGTTCGCGATACCTTTGAGTCTTACGTTGATACTAAAACCCTTACTCCCTTTGAGTTCCGCAGAAGTACTAAGGAAGGTTCCTATGAAGCCTCCGAGCATTATCTCTATAATAGCAGAACACGAATAATCGATGCTACAATAAGCAGAGAAGGGGGCTTGCCTGAGCGTAGTAAAATTGAGTGGCCTGAATGTAGCTTTGATCTTGTAAGCATGGTGTATCAGGCCAGGAACATAGACTTTTCAAAGTATAAATATAACGACAAGATTCCCATTGTTATGATAGTTGATGGAGAGGTTTTTAATCTTTACATCAGGTATTTGGGAAAAGAAGAGATAAAAACGCGGGAAGGGCGTCGCTTCAGATGCCTGAAGTTTACGCCTTTACTTGTGGAAGGAACAATCTTCAATGCAGGGGAGGATATGACTGTTTGGCTAACAGACGACAATGCCCGCATACCAATAATAGTTGAAGCAAAAATCCTAATTGGTTCCGTTAAGGCTATGTTTATTGGAGCTGAAGGACTAAGACATCCTATGAGTGCCGAGATAATAGATAAGTGATATTTCTTGAGAAGTTCAGTGCTTAAGGGCTAAACTTTCACTGCTTTCGGCCTTCTGCTGCTCGGTACTGCTATTTGTTGGATTGTTATCCACCATGCCGGCATTGCTTAAATCAGGTTTTCTTCTCTTAGATTGTTTGCTGGGGTAATTAATAAATAGCTTGTAGAATTTGACCTGCTCGAAATAATTAAGTTTGATTTCTGTTGGGCTCATAAGGTATTTTTTTACCCAAAAACCCATTTTCTTAGTTGAACTAAGACTTTGCAGACCTTTAATCTTGACAAAATAGTCTAAAATCTCCTCGTCTGAAAATCTATTATTAGTGAAGTCGTGGAAGGTTTTAAGTATTGCTGCTTTCTGTTCTTCGCCGCCCGGAAATAATACTTTATACAGACTTGAATAAGCTTTTTTTCTGACAATATCAGGCATAAAAAACTTATAAACCATTAGCCCTGTAATAGCCACAACTGCAACAAGTAATAAAATCCAAATCAGCATATTTCGATAAAACATATTAGGACCCAAAGCAAAAGAGCAATTAAAAAACTCTTTTTAGAGCCAATTCTTTATATGTAATAATGGAGAAAAAGTTTCGTGCTTTTGATGAATTGTGTTTTTTTGGTGACGAAAGGCATCAAGAGCCGAGCTTAACTCGCTCATTGAAAGCTTGCTGAAATCATGCTGAGATAAGGCCAGATGTTTGTTTGAATGGTATTGAGCCAGGTATTCCTGTTCTGTCTGCCCCGGAGTGGGAATAATAACAGCCGATTTGTTAAGGAAATAGAGATCCATAATCGTAGAGTAGCCCGACCTGCATATTAGCATAGGAGTTTCTAATATCAAAGTCCTTAAGCGGCCTTGGTCAAGATGGGGAAGAGTGGTGATATTAGGGAAAGGATTTACACCTTCATTTAGATTACTCTCAGGGTTTCCGGAGACAATTAGACTTTTCTCCGAGGTCTCCCCGAACTTTCGGCTAATCATTTTTTTTAGCATAGATTTTTGAGGTTCAGGGCCCGACAATAATGCCATCTGGCGGTATGATTCTGCCATGCATAAATCCGGAGTTTCATCCATAAAGCGTGAAATAGGGCCAATAAGGCGGGCGTTTTTTGGCAAGGGATATTTATGAACCAAGTCTCCCGCCAGGGATTGGCCTTGCGGAAAGTCAGGAATCCAACATTCATCAAACTTGCAGACCAGTCTCACTACAATTTTATTTACCAGGCTCTCAGCCCATTTAAATGTGGAGGGGAGTTTGGGCGAGAGTTGGTGAGTAATAATAATGCTTTTTACTTTTGGATGTCTGGCACCATAGCGATTGTCAGAGATGATGCAATAAGGTTTGTGTTTGTCCACCAGCCGGGAAATAATATTTTTTTCCCGTTTAAACCAAAGGAGCCATTCGGGCAGTTTGGTAAGTAATTTAAGAATTAAGAAGCGGTTCTTTGAATAGGTGATAAGCGGGCCCTCAAATTTCTCGAATATTAGTTCGGGGATGGATTGTTCGAGCAGGGCCTTAAGCGGTGTTGATGAGGCTAGAACCACTTTGTATCCTTGCTTAATCAGGCTTCGCATAAGCGGAATGTCGCGCGAGGCATGCCCCAGTCCCCAGTCAAGAGGGCAAAAAAGGACAGTTAATCTTTGTGCATCGTCGTGCGAGCTTTCTGTCATCTTACAATAATTATTCGGACACCTGAACTTTAATCCCATTTTGGCGCAGAAGAAGGGCTATTTCTTCAAGGCGTTGTACATCTACCTTGTAGAGAGTGTTGACAGGCGTGTCGCGGGCTATGGTATAAACCATTACTTCCTTAGGCTTAATTGAGCTTATAAGCTTCAACCACGGCTCAAGTTCCCGGTCGGTGCTGTTGTCAATCTGATGTCCATTAAAGCTGCCTTTTATAAACAGTGTTTGTATTGTCACCTTACCCTTGAATTTCTTGAGGTTTTCAACGGTTTCCTTTAGGTCAAAGTGACCTAAAGGACGATCCAGCAGCCTAATTGTATCTTCATTTGCCGAGTCGAGTTTCTGAATATTATCATCTACCTTAAGAAGGGCCTTGAAAACCGCGGGAGAGCTGATTCGGGTGGCATTAGACAGTACGGCAACACGAGCATTTGGGCAGTATTTGTTTCTGAGCAAAAGAGTGTCATCAATTATTCCGGGAAACTCGGGATGCAATGTAGGTTCCCCATTTCCTGCAAAGGTTATGACATCAGGCGGCAAGTTCTTTTCCATCATCCCAAGCAGCTTATCTTCAAGTTTATCATAAACCTCCGCCCGGGTAGGAAGCACGGCTTTTGGGGCGTGTTTATCAGGATTTAAGCCACATTCGCAGTAGAGGCAATCGAATGAGCATAGCTTACGATTAACAGGCAGGAGGTTAATACCCAGAGAGCGCCCCAGTCGTCTGCTGACTACGGGGCCAAATACTGTCTCATTGAAGAGAAATGTTGGCATATTTATTTTTTGACAAAGTTAAGAGATAAAACTGATGATTTGAAGGCTAAGGAGTCAATATCCTACTCTAAAGGCTAATGTTTTGGCTAAAGCCAAGATTGTTGTTGAATTGTACTTTTGTTCAAGCCCTCCCGGGGCTGATCTCCCATATTTGTTTGCTTTTCCGTGGGTTGAGACCCACGGTTATTGAGATTTAGCCGCTTTGCGGCAGGGATAGTCACCGTTAATTATTTCAAGTAAGCTTAGATACTTGAATTACAAATTTTCATCAATTCTTTTTTCAATTGTCCTATTTTATTGGTACTTGAACAGTTTATAAGGACAATTTGTCAATAGAGCAGGATAAGGGTAATGATTGGTTTCTACGTTTTTCTTATCTTTGACAGAATTAATCAGATTAGGATGTTATTTAGGGATATAGCAGGTCAGAATATAGTGAAGGAGCAATTGCTGCGTTCGGTTAAGGAGGGGCGCATCGGTCATGCTCAGCTTTTCGCGGGAGGTGAAGGAAGCGGTTCTTTGTTGTTGGCTCTTGCTTACGCTCAGTACCTGAACTGCCTCAGTCCCATGGCTGATGATTCTTGCGGTGTATGCAGCTCTTGTGTAAAAGCTGCAAAACTTGTCCATCCCGATATTCACTTTGTTTTCCCTGTAATAAAAAAGGAAAATGAAAAAGTTGTAGTTTCTGATGACCGCATCAAAGAGTTTCGTGAATTTTTTATTGAGCAGAAATACTTTAGTGCGCAACAGTGGTTTGCTGCTATCTCGGATGGCAGGAAATCAGGTTTGATATATTCCGAAGAGAGTTCGGTAATTCTGAGGAAGCTATCCTTGAAGAACTTCGAGGCTAAGTATAAAGTGATGATTATTTGGCTTCCTGAGCGTATGAACGATACGGGAGCCAATAAGTTGCTTAAAATACTCGAAGAGCCACCTGCTTCTACCGTCTTTTTGCTGGTATCAGAAAATCCGCAGCTCTTGCTATCTACAATTCTGTCGAGAACACAGCTGGTTAATATTCCTCCCATTGATACAGACTCATTGACGGAAGCACTTAGCGCCAGGTTTGACATGCCTGAAAGCTCAACTCGCGTTGCAGCACGTTTGGCGAAAGGTAATTATGTTAAAGCTGTTCAAAATCTTGATGCAACAAAGGAGCAGTCAGGCTTTTTTGATATGTTTGCTATGCTGATGCGCTCATGTTATTCGCGCAAAATATTCGATATAATAAAGTGGGTCGAAATAGTAGCGCCCTTGACTCGAGACAAAACTAAGGCTTTTATCGACTATTCGATAGGGATGCTGCGTGAGAGCTATATTTATAATTTTAAGCAGCCCGAGTTGGTCTATCTTACTCCCGCTGAAGAAGATTTTGTAAGTAAGTTCGCTGTTTTTATAAACGACAAAAATATCGAGCCTATGACAGAGGGGCTCCAATTAGCGTATGCGCATATTGAGCAGAATGGTAATGCTCGGATAGTTTTATTTGATATGGCCATTAAAATGGTCTCTATGTTTAAGGCATAGAGTTGAGAGTACAATTTCCGGGATACGGAATGCAATATAAATCAGGGCCTTTCAAGCCCATAATAGATGTTTTATGATTGAGCAAGATATAGCTGAGCGTGGGCAAAGCAAATGTGATACATGCAGCGACCGATGTGGAAAATTAGAGGTATTTGACTGGTTATCAGACCTTCCCGAAGGCTCTGAGGGTAGTGATATTGTTGAAGTGCAATTTAAAAATACCCGTAAGGGCTTTTATAAAAACACGAGCCAGGGCAAGTTGAGCAAGGGCGACGTGGTTGCAGTCGAGGCTTCGCCCGGACACGATATTGGCATTGTTACCCTCATTGGGGATTTGGTTCTTCTTCAGATGAAGAAAAATAATTTATCTCCGGCAGGATACGAGTTTAAGCGGGTGTACCGGAAGGCCAAGCCCGTGGATATTGAGAAGTGGGAAGAGGCAAAGGGCCTGGAAAAAGAGACCATGCTTGAGGCCAGGCGTATAGCCCTTAATCTGGGCTTGAATATGAAGATTGGAGATGTTGAGTATCAGGGCGACCGTACGAAAGCGATTTTTTACTATATTGCTGATGAACGTGTTGATTTTCGCGAATTAATAAAGGTCCTGGCCGATCGCTTCAAGGTTCGTATTGAAATGCGCCAGATAGGAGCCCGTCAGGAAGCCGGTCGCATTGGCGGCATTGGCCCTTGCGGTCGCGAACTTTGCTGTTCAACCTGGATAAGTAATTTTAAATCGGTCAGTACTACAGCAGCCAGATATCAGGAGATCTCGCTGAATCCTCAAAAATTAGCCGGACAGTGCGGTAAGCTCAAGTGTTGTCTTAACTACGAGTTGGATGCTTATCTGGATGCTCAGCAGGACTTTCCCAATACTGCCATTCCACTCGAGACGGAAGACGGGACTTATTACCATTTTAAGACGGATGTGTTTAAACGACTAATGTGGTATAGCCCAAGCCGCGATAACGGTGCAGGTGCCAAGGTCGCTATGCTTTCTGTTGATTCAGTAAATGAGATTATCTCCCAAAATAAGGGGGGTAAAAAGGTTCGTGATATTGCTGAAGTAGTTCAGGTGCTTGCCCCTCTTAAAGATGTTGGTTATGAGAATGTTATTGCCCAGGATAGCATTACCCGCTTTGATGAAAAGGCTAATAAAGGCAACAGGAAGAGGAAAAAGAACCGACGTCCCAACAGACCTACAAATAGTAATAGCGCAGGAAATGCCAATGACTAGACTTTTGTTAATAGCTATATTGCTTTTTACTGCTTCATGCGGTGATAAGCTTTTGTACACCGAAACCGTTGTTATTGATGAGCTCGGTTGGCATAAGGATAAACCGGTGGAGTTTGATGTTGTGATTAGCGACACCCTGACTGCTGTAAATGTTGGGATGACTTTTACCCATAGCAATGACTATCCTTACGCGAATATTTGGCTCTTTATGGAGATAACAAGCGATTATGGCCTTAGTGTGGTTGACACTTTGGACTTTTTCTTAGCTGAGCCCGATGGTCGATGGCTGGGTAGGAAAAGAGGTGGTGAGTATGTTGTTTCGGCGCTGTATAAGCATGCCGTGACTATGTCCCGACCCGGGAATTACAAGTTCTCAATAACTCAGGGAATGCGCAGTGACATTTTACCCGAAATACGAGAGTTTGAATTTTGGATTAGTGAATCAGAGTAGCTTAGATAGGAAAGTAGTTTAAAATGAACAAATTAGAGAAGTTTGCCGAGATGGACATGCTCCCTAATGTGATACAGGCAGATTTTAGCGAAGTTTTCAGAAAAGATTATAAGTTGAAGGGACTTTGGTCGGAGAAGTTTTTTGGTAAGGAGCATCCTCTTGTCCTTGAGTTGGGCTGCGGCAAAGGTGAATATACGGTGGGTCTTGCCCGCAGATATCCGGATAAGAATTTCATCGGCATTGATATTAAGGGCTCAAGGATGCATACAGGCGCAAGTCAGGCCCATAAGGAAGGTCTTAAAAATGCTGCCTTTATTCGTAGTCGTATCGAGCTTATTGATTCCTTTTTTGCTCCGGGCGAGATAGCAGAAATTTGGCTTACCTTTCCCGACCCACAGATGAACAGGGCTCGCAGGCGACTTACATCCACGCGCTTTATGGAATTGTACGCTAAGTTTTTGAAACCGGGAGGATGCATTCATCTGAAAACGGACAGTTCCTTTCTCTATCAATACACCTTTGAGATGTTAAGGCTTAACGGTCTTACTCTTGTTGAAAATAAACCCGACCTATACAATTCAGGTTTCGAGTCAGATATGTTGTCTATCAAAACCTACTATGAGGAGCGCTTTATGGCTCATAATATTCCAATAAAATATCTTTGCTTTCTGTTGGATAACAAGCAAGCATTGCTTGAGCCTGATGTTGAAATTCCACTTGATGACTACTATAACTCCGGCAGAAGCGTTAAGTTTTATGAAGCAGACAAAGAATAATCAGGCAGCTTCCAATGCACATGAGGATCGCTTTTTTAGTTTAGTTTATGAGCTTGTACGCTTGATTCCTTATGGGCGGGTTAGCTCTTACGGGGCAATTGCAGCTGCAATAGGCTCGCCGGGTGCTGCCCGCATGGTTGGGTGGGCTCTTAATCATTGCAGCCTTGAAAGTGAAACTGTACCCGCTCACAGGGTGGTCAATCGCAATGGGGTCCTTAGCGGCAAGCATTCCTTCAAAGAGGAGAATACAATGCAGCAACTTCTGGAGAGTGAGGGAATAATCATTAAAGATGATAAAGTAGTTGATTTTAAGCGACTTTTTTGGGATCCTCTTATTGAACTTTCAGATTTTGGTTAAAGCTAATTAGTGAACTATTAGTTATTATTTTTACCTTTGCACTATCTTTAATTGGTTTAAATAAAACAGTTATGAGTTTTTACCCAAAAATGGTTCTTGATGCTTTAAAGCATGTGATACATCCCGGCAAGGGAGTCGATATTGTAAGCCTGGGTATGGTTGAAGACGACATACGTATTGAAGGCAAGCGGATTAGTTTTTCTCTGCTTTTTGATCGGGCAAACGACCCGATGGTTCCTGCCATTAAGAAGGCTGCTGTGCAGGCGATTGAGACTTATGTTGGTGACGGGGTAGAGATTAGAGGAAATATTTATGTTAAGCTAAAGCCTCGCCAGCTAAAGAAGGAAGAGCCATTATTGCCTGATATTAAGAATATTGTTGCTATCGCTTCGGGCAAGGGTGGTGTTGGCAAATCTACAGTTAGCAGTAATCTTGCTGTGGCACTTGCACAGCAGGGCTATAAGGTTGGCTTGCTTGATGCCGATATTTTTGGTCCTTCAACGCCCCTTATGTTTGCAACTGAGGATGCCCGCCCTATGTTAGAGAAAACTGACGGTAAAGACAAGATTATTCCGGTTGAAAAGTATGGAGTAAAACTTTTGAGCATAGGATATTTTGTTAACGCAGATGATGCTTTGGTTTGGCGGGGGGCTATGGCCACCAACGCATTAAAGCAGCTTATTGGAGATGCAAAATGGGGAGCGCTCGATTATCTGTTGATAGATATGCCTCCCGGCACTAGTGATATTCACCTGACTATAGTACAAACAATAGCCTTGACAGGTGCGCTTGTGGTAAGTACTCCGCAAGAGGTTGCACTGGCGGATGCGCGCAAAGCAATAAGCATGTTCCGGGGGAAACAGATTAACGTTCCCGTCTTGGGTTTGGTAGAAAATATGGCATGGTTTACACCGGCTGAATTGCCCAATAATAAATACTATATTTTTGGAGAAGGAGGATGTCGGCGACTGGCAGAAAAGATGGATATTCCTCTTTTGGGGGAAATACCGATAGTTCAAAGTATTCGTGAGGGAGGAGACAGGGGGCAGCCTTCGGCGCTCAATAGTGATAGCTTAACCGGTATGGCTTTCGCCAAATTAGCCTCTGCTGTGGTTGAAGCTGTAGAAAAGCGGAATAGTCAACTTCCTCCCACTCAGATTGTGGAAGTGACTAGGAAGTAGCTTATGATTTGAAAGATTTGCGATAAATTCGGCTATGGAAAAAGAAAAAGTGATGGAAGAAGTAAAGGCGGCTCTGGATGGGATACGTCCTTATCTGCAGGCTGATGGTGGAGATATCTCAATAGTGGAACTCACCGACGACCTGATTGTAAAAGTAAGTCTTCAGGGAGCTTGCAAAGGCTGCCCTATGAGTATGCAGACTCTGAAAAATGGAGTCGAAATGGTTATTAAAACACAAGTGCCCGCAGTTAAAGATGTTGTGGCGGTATAAGAAAGGGTAACAGTTGCCAGTCAATAGTTTCGAGTTACACGGAGGGGACAGTTATCAGTTATCAGTTATTGGGGTTCAAAGTTTTATTTACGAAGTTCATAAGAGAAAACCCAGGCTATTTTTTGCAGTTAACCGGCACTTAATAGGCGGCAAGCAGCAGGCCTATATCTTTTGAGGGCAGGCCAAGGTTATTTCCTATATACTGATTGGTTAGTATTCCCCTGTAAATATAGGTTCCATTGCTTACACCCATGTCTGTTTTGACTAGTTGATGTATGCCACCGGCATTTGCCATTTTTAGCAATAATGGCGCTATAATATTGCTCAAAGCGATAGATGAAGTACGTGAAACCCGCGAAGCAACGTTTGGAGTCATATAGTGGATAACTCCTTTTTGGTTTAGGAAGGGCTCATCCGGGTTGTGTGAAGCCGGAGGAAGGCTTTCAAAGCAGCGTCCATCTCCCACACTCAAATCTACAATTACGGAGCCGGGCTTCATCTTATTAACCTGATCAGTTGTGATATAAAAGATAGGTTCGCTATCGAAGTAGCGAAGGCTGGCTATGACCACATCTGCCGATTTAAGAGCTTTGGTGAGGACTTGCGGATGTAGAATAGAGGTAAAAAGCCGCTGGCCGATGTTACGCTCAAGTTCCTTTAAGTTTTGGTAAGAGTTATCGAAAATTTTAATCTGGCAGCCTAAGCCCATCGCGGCACGGGCAGCAAACTCGCCTGCGGTGCCTGCCCCTATTATTACAACTTCGGCCGGAGAAACTCCTGTAATTCCTCCCAGCAGTACTCCTTTGCCGCCATGAGCTTTGCTCAGGAGCTCTGATGCGATGGAAATAGCAGTATAGCCTTCGATTTCACTCATGCTACGCACGACAGGGTAGCATCCGGCATCATCCCGCATAAATTCATAAGCTACAGCATTTATGCGTTTATTCATCATTTTGGTGATAGATTCACGCGTTTGCTTTGGAAAATGAAGGTAGGAGAGAAGCATTTGGTTTGGCGACATCAGCTCTACTTCGCTTTCTGATGGGGGAGATATTTTGAGGATAATATGGCTTTTATAGACCTCTTCTTTGCTTTGGGCGATTATGGCTCCTGCCTCAGAAAAATCCTTATCAAAATAGTTAGCCTTCTGTCCGGCGCCTGTTTCTATTATTACGTTATGGCCATTTTCCACAAGGAGTTCAACACCTTGTGGAGTAAGGGATATACGATTTTCAGACTTTTCGCTGTCGTTGGGCAGGCCAATTGTAAGTGCGCGCTGTTTGCGGGCGGTCTCAAGCATTTCCTCACGCGGTGTGTGCTGTGACTGTCTTATAGCAAAATAGGACGCTTGTTTTTCAATTTCGGCCATGGACAAAATGATTTTTCAGTCTCCGAATATACAAATATATTGAGAAATCCTTTTAATAAAGCGACAGAATATCTGATTCAGATGCTCAGGGGAGGTTGGAACTTAATGAAATACTGCGCGAACCCTCATCCATCTGCTCAATATGCACGTTAAGCCTGTTTTCGGGGATAAGGCCGGCGACTTTCTCCGGCCATTCAATCAGACATATTTCCCCACTGTAAAAATATTCATCTGCACCAATGCCATACAACTCTTCAGGCTCTTTCATACGATAGAAATCGAAGTGAAATACAGGGCTGCCGTTGCCAAGGCGATATTCGTTGATTATGGCAAAGGAAGGACTACTTACTGTGTCGGTTACTCCCAGCTGCTTACAAAGAATTTTGATAAATGTCGTTTTTCCAACTCCCATATTACCATAGAAAGCAGCAATTGGAGTGGAACGCAACATCGCTGCGAGCGATGTTGCGGCCGGAATCATATCTTGCGGCGTTTTAGCTGTAAACTGCATTTGCAAAGACTTTGTTAAGCAAAGTGGACTGTAAAGTTAGCGTTTTGCTTCTAAAACAGCAAAGGGAATCATCATCTCCTCCATTGAAATCCCGCCGTGTTGAAAGGTGTCTTTGTAATAGTTTACGTAGTAGTTGTAGTTGTTGGGATAAGCAAAGAAATCATCCCCGGTAGCAAAAATATAAGAAGTTGAAACATTGGGTCGGGGCAGGAACAGCAACTCGGGTTTTCTGACTTCAAATACAGCCTTTGCATCATAGGCAAGATTTTTACCTTGTTTAAAGCGCAAATTGGTGTTGGTGTTACGGTCGCCCACCACTTTTATGGGATTTTGCACCCTAATGGTTCCGTGGTCGGTGGTGATAATTACGTTCACATCATCCCGGGAAAGACGTTTAAGTAAGTCGAAAAGCGGGGAGTGATTGAACCATGATCGGGTAAGAGATCTATATGATGATTCGTCGGAAATCAGCTCACGTATCATTTTCATTTCGGTGCGCGCGTGCGAAAGCATATCAATAAAGTTGACTACAACTACCGACAGGTCGTTGTCTTTCATGCGGTTGTAGTTGTCAAGGAGTTTTCGGCCTGATTCAGCGTCGTTAATTTTTTGATAGTTCACCTTAAATTGCTCATGTACGCGCGAGAAATAGTCGTTAATAAGTTCCTCCTCAAATTGGTTTTTGCTTCCTTCATCGTCATCCTCAACCCAAAGTTCGGGGCGTATTTTGGCAATATTGGAGGGCATCATTCCTGCGAATATTGCATTTCGTGCATATTGAGTAGCAGTCGGGAGGATGCTGAAATAAAGCTCGTCTTCACGGATATTGAAAAGCGGTACTACTTCTCTTTTAATAACTTCCCACTGATCTAGTCTAAAGTTGTCGATTACTATCATCACCACGGGCTTCTTTTCCTTGAGCAAAGGCACTACCTTATGCTTCATTATGGTGTGTGACATAAGAGGGGCTTCCTCGTCGCTAAGCCAATCTGCATAATTTTCCTTGATAAATCTGGAAAACTGGTTGTTGGCTTCAGTTTTTTGCATTAGCAGAACCTCGTTCATAGGGCTGTCGGCATCCTGCAATTCCAACTCCCAAAAAACAATTTGCCTGTAAACATCGTACCATTCGCTGTACGACAGCCGGTCATTAAGCCGGAGACCTATTTGTGAGAATACTGACTGATAGTCGGTAGTAGCTTTTTTGGTTATGAGAGATTGGCGTCCCAGTATTTTCTTTAGCGATGAAAGCACCTGTTTAGGGTTAACCGGCTTGATAAGATAATCGGCGATTTTACTCCCTATGGCCTGATCCATTATTTCTTCTTCTTCACTCTTGGTAACCATAACAATCGGCAGGGAAGGCTGTAGTTCTTTTATTCTCATCAGGGTTTCAAGTCCGCTCAGACCCGGCATATTTTCATCAAGGAATACAAGGCTGTATGATTGTTTCGATAAGATCGCGATAGCATCCTTGCCATTCGTTGCAGTATCGACCTGAAATCCCTTCTCGTTAAGAAAGAAGATATGAGGCTTAAGGTGTTCAATTTCATCATCAACCCAAAGGAGACGGTAAAGCTGAGAATTTTCCATATTAAATAAATTACTTATTTATGCTATCATCCAAACCGGGGTTGTTCAGTTTTGGGGCATTATGGGGCTGTTGAAGTTTCAAATTCAACAAATTTTTCTATACTTTGCATCTCCTCAATCAGTTTGAAATTATCGGGAGATACGGCAGCTTTGTACCATGAGTCTCCTTTAAGCTGATTGTTCCAGTAAGGAATGTCACTCAAGGAGCTGATAAAATCAGAGGCGTCTTCCTTGCTGTCAAAGCGTTCTACTACTATAACACTTCTGCCATCATTGAGTTTCACGGTTTTGTTGCTAACCTTCAAATTGTACATATTTAAAGCATGGCTGGACAAAAAGCCTGAAATGCGACCCGTCTGTATGTTGGCCGGGACAACAACCATAGCCAGATGAATTCCGTCGGAGGCTTTAAATCCGGAGGCTTCAGGGGCAACAGTCTGCTTATTCTGTTCTTCAAGATTCTCGTAAGTCAAGTCAATAATTATGCCACCTGCTCCTGCAAGATAGTATTGAGAGAAGAAGGTACGATAAGCGTCGAAATCACCTGTTCTAGTCAGAGCATTGAGATTGGCTTTGGAGCCGGCCATCAGCATAGGCTGCACTAAATTGTCAACCTGCAAAAGGTTGGTGTTTGAACGAAGAGCATAGAAGTAATCCATAACTTCTCGTCGGTTTTTGAAAGGGCCTATCGTTACAATTCTTTTGCCATCGGGAGCTGAATGCGATTCAAGTTCGTAGTCAGCCAGCAGGAAGCGTTTAAAGTTATAATCTGCCAGTTTGAAAATCAGACGGTTGATATCTGCTTCGCTGTTAACCACCAGAAAGATACTATGAACCTCATTCGGCTCAAACAGATAGAGTGAGCCTTGCTCGTCGGGGCTTTTATAGCCTGCGCTTTCAGTGTTTTCACCCGCAAGAGCCCTGTCGGCAATGTTAACGGGACCTATGGCCGGCAGCAGGCCTTCGTCAAGCATTCCGAGCCATTGTATGGCCATTTTTCCTTCAGGCGAGTTTGAATGTTCGTTGGAGAGCGTTTGCAGTTGTGCAACAAACCCGGTTTTATTACCCAGTTTTCCATAGCTAACAGCAGATAATAACAAGGCATTACGGCTAAGCTCAACATTATCACTTTGTGTAATTATGATATCGGTCTGTCGCAAAGCTTCATTGAAGCGATTGCTTTTGTATGCGCTGTATGCATCTTCGTATTTCTGCTGAAGCTCCTTTTTTGCCTTGATTAAGTTAGCCGCGTGTTCGGGGTCACTTACAAAGGGGGCATAATATCCCTCCGGGAAACGATTCAGCAACAAGGCTTTCATCGTTTCGCTGCCCGCCTTGTCATCTTCCTCTTTATAAGCCCTGTAGCTCCAGAATATGGCTTGTTCTGCCAGTTCATGATCAGGATATTCCTCTAACAATGCTGAAAACAAGAGCCTTGCTTTTTCCGGCTGTTTAAAATAATCCAGGAACACCATAGCAGCATCAAAGTAGGCTTCTCCTTTTAGCTTATGAGAGGCACTAAGTTGTTCTTCGCTTTTTGGGATTGCCGCCATCAGCTCTTCTTTGGAAGGCAGTTCAGTAAGGCTGCGTTTACCAGCTTTTTCCTCGGGCATATCGATGGCCTCAAAGAGCTTTTCGCCCGGTTCGCCCGGCATAGGAGGCGGCTGTGGAGAGTCTTCTGCCGTCTGTAAGCTTTTGTTGGAACGTCGCCAATTGTCTTCTGAAGCCCTTCGTCCCCATCTCCTTTCAAATTCCATCTTCCCGAGGCTTACAGTCGCCGGATTGTAAAAGTACCATCCCCCTTGCGTATCAGCAGTCCTCCCCGGTAGATTTGAAAAGCCCGTGTTAAACATGGGGTCGTAGTTAGCCATACGCCCGGGAGTGGCGCCTGCTATTTGTCTGTTGAGCTGAGCCTGACGCTCAGCTTCTATCATGGCATCAAGAAATGCATCAAGTTCGGCTTCGGGCAGGGCGGCAAGCCTCTGCAGACTGTCTTCGCGCTGAATAGTCGTAAAGTGTTCAGAAAGGTCCGCCAGGCCTTTGTGCCGGAATTTTACCCGGTCATAACGGCTGTCGTTTTGCGGCATAAGTGTTAAAGTGCTATCGTAATAGGCATACGAAGCGGGATAGTCGGGTTGCTCGAAGTATATTGAAGCCATTTCGATATAGGTCTCGGCCAGCAGCTCGCGGTTTCCCATATTATATCCCGCGGCCAGTTTCAGGTTAGTAAGAGCCTGCAAACTGTCACCTTCTTGCAGATATGATTTAGCCACAGCCATATAAATAAGGTCACGGTACTCCTGGTTTTTAAACTGAGCGGCAAATTTAATCAGCTCTCTTCGTGTCTCGTCGTAGTTCGTGTTTAATCGGCTGCCTATGAGCAGCATATTTACTCTGGCAGTGAACTCCATCTGGTATCCTGGTGATGAGCGTATAACCCGCTCGTAACTAGCGTTGGCGTTTTCGAGCTGAGCTGCATTTTCATAAAGCTGGGCTAAAATGAAATTTCTGCGTGACTTATCCCACTTGTTATTACTTCCCGAAGCTGCTGCAATCATAAAGGGAATAGCGCTATTATATTGTCCTGTTCTGATAAGATAATCTGCATAAGTTGCCATGTATTCGGGGTAAAGCTTCGCGGGAGCTTTCCCAAGTCCATCATAACGTTCGAGTAGTATAAGGGCATTTTCATAATCGCCCATTTCAACGCGGGTTTTAGCCATCCATATCAGGGCTTCAAATTGAGCTGCTTTGCCCGGAAATTCCCTGAAGGCATATTCCAGGGCAGTTAAAGCATCAAAAAACTCATGATTATACAGATGCGCCTTCCCGATAAGAATGTAGGCATCATCAACGACCCTGTTATACTCCCTTTGGTTATAAAAGGCCATTTGTCGCGGATTATCCCGGTCGGGACGGCCTTTTGGACGTACGGTTATGCTCTTTTTTTGAATAAGCTTCAGTCCTTTTTCAATTGCTCTATCCATTTCACCTTTAACGGCACCGGCCTTATCTTCGCCGGAGTAAGGGAATAGGGGCAAAATAGCGGTAAAATTATCAACGTGAGTCTGTTTAAGCTGGTTTTCTCCTCGCATGAAGCTCTGCTCACCGTTAAACAGGATATTATATTTGGCTGTTAAAGTATTGTGGTTTCTTGACAGCCAGGTGTTTTTCTGGGTTGAGCATGAACCGAGCCAAATAAGGGCCGAAATTATGAGTAGTCTTCTGGTATGCATTAGCTGTTTGACAACAATTCAATAGTAAAACAAAGAATTAGGCTATTTATTTTGTATTCGCGTAAATATAATTGAATTCCCTCATAATGTGTAATTGAGCCGGTAATAATCATGAAGCAACTTCGTCCTATTATAATATTTTAATTTACCTTTATTCTAATTTAGCTTCAAATGGAGGGAGCTGGTGACTATTTTGCCGGAGGTAGATATGCAGGATAATTATCATGAATTGAGCAAGATTGCCGGTGAGAGCCTTAGTATGAAAAAGACTCTTACATTGGTTGATAGGGCTGCTAAGATGCACAATGTTAATGTGTTGATTAGCGGCGAGGAAGGAACGGGCAAAAGCCTGATTGCTAAAACAATACATTTTGCATCGGCGCGCTGTTCTTCGCCCTTTGTAACTATTAGCATGAGTGCTTTTCCAAATAATTTGCTTGAAAGTGAGCTGTTTGGATATGAGAAATATGCCTTTGAAGATGCCGGAATTGCCCGCACAGGCAAGATAGCAGAGGCTGAAAAGGGAACATTGTTTATTGAAAACATTGAATTGATGCCTGCCGAGTTGCAATATTCCTTCTTTCAATTTCTGTCGTCAGGCTCTTTTGTGCGGATAGGGGGATTAAGCAGGCAGAAGGTTGATGTAAGGGTGATTTGCTCATCTACTGTTGATTTGGCAGAAGAGGTACGTGCAAAACGTTTTCGGGAGGATCTTTATTTCCGCTTGATGGTTATGCCCATAAATTTACCATCGTTGAAGGAAAGGCAAAAGGATATAGTTTTTTTAGCTGATAGTTTTCTTGACGATTTCTGTAAAACAAATAGTCTTGAGAGGATGGAGCTGAGCGCCCCGGCTAAGCGAAAGTTGTTGAGCTATTCCTTTCCGGGTAATGTGAGGGAGTTGAAGGCAGTTGTTGAGTTGGCCGCTGTGCTAACCAACAGTAGGCTGATTGAAGATGAGCATATTTTCTTTAACGGGCAGCGCATAGTTTCCGAGTTGCTTAGCGAAGAGCTTACTTTAAAGCAGTATAACGAGAGGATTATCAGGCATTATATGGAAAAGTACAGGAATGTTGTGCTTGTGGCTGAGAAGCTTGATATAGGGAAATCGACTATTTATAATCTACTAAAAAAGTGGAAGGAAGACGAGACTCCTTGATTTAATCATATCCCGTGTCATTACTAAGAATGATGAACTGGAAAACACTGAGACCCGGTTTTGGTGTAGTTCAAGGGTTTTTAAGGTTCCAACCAATATTCAGTTGTAACACAAAAGGGAAAAATCCATTGTTCCCTTTTGTGTCAAAAAAATAAACTGAGCCAACATCAAATAAAAAATGAAAGTGACCTGTAGAGCGTCGAATGCCCCATGTTGGATCAAATCAATCAAACTTCGAATCTAATCAGCTAATAAGCGCTTTATAGTCGGCTGCCGAAAGCAGGGAATTTATCTGAGATTTATCTTTAATTTCAATTTTAACCATCCAGCCGCCTACATAGGGTTCTTTGTTTACCAGTTCAGGCTGAGATTCAAGCTTGTCGTTAACTTCGATTATCTTACCGGCAAGAGGCATATATAAATCTGAAACGGTTTTGACTGCTTCAATAGTCCCGAACACTTCTTCCTTATCCAGCTCTTCATCTTCGGTGTCAATCTCAACAAAAACGATGTCGCCCAGTTCGCCCTGTGCAAATTCAGTGATACCGACGGTAGCGATATTGCCTTCTATCTTGACCCATTCGTGGTCTTTTGTGTATTTTAAGCTTTCAGGTAAATTCATGGTGCTTTATTAAAAGGTTATGCTTCAAAATTAAGTAATTTTTATGATACTGCACGAATTTAGGCAATAATTCCTATCAAAAGCTTATTGAGCTAGAGAGAATCTGAAGTTTCAGTTGTTTAAGGCCGATTTGACTTGGTCGATCTTCGATTCTTGGTTTATCAAAGAAAGCCGGGCGGCAATCTGGGCATCTTAAAGATTCGTAGAAACTTATCATTATTTGTAATATTATCCGTATTTTTGAAATAGCCAAAATCCGAAAACAATGAAAGCAATAGAACTGAAAACTACAACAAATAAAGAGGGCTACTTGAAAATTGATTACAAGTTGAATCAATCTGAAAAGGATGTACGCATAATAATATTGCTTGACGAAGACCATACAGATTCAGAAGAAGAAACCCAATGGTTACAAAATGTTTCAAACAATCCGGTCTTCGACTTTCTTGGCGAAGCCGAAGAGGATGTATATACTCTTAAGGATGGAGAGCCATTTTATGGTTAAAAACTCAATTGTTCTAGTACCTTATCCATTTGATGACTTTTCAGCTACAAAAGTTAGACCTGCCTTGTGTTTAACTTCCACTATAGGTGAACACAATCATGTAATTATTGCTTTTATTTCAAGCAGACTGCCCAGTCTTCCAATAGAAAGCGACTTCACCATCTTAAAAAATTCAGAATATTGGGAAGGGACTGACTTAAGTGTTGATTCTGTAATACGTCTTCACAAAATTGTAACTATACCAAAGTCTTTTATAAAAAGAAGATTAGGCAAACTTAACCAAAATGCCATTGATGTTGTAACAGAAAAAGTTATTAATATCTTCAAGCATTAAGCCACCTGTTACGGCCGATTTGACTTGGTCGATCTTCGATTCTTGATTTATCAAAGAAAGCCGGGCGGCAATCGGAGATATCAAGGGATGGATTTTTCAGCAGACCTTAGGTTATACAATGTAAGCAAGTCAAAATACCAAAATCCTATTGAGCTAGTGAGAATCTGAAGTTTACCCCGAAGCTGCTGTTGGTAATTGGGTAACTGGTTGAGATATAAGGTTTGTTAAGTTGCCTGTCATAAAAAAGCTGCATATTGAAGCGGTCACTCAATACGTAGTCGGCAGTAAACTTGAGGGTTGTAATGCGTTGCCCTGCGGTCATCTGATTGAGTGCTTCTTCGATTCTGCGGATGACTGAGAAGTTGTCGCGAATTGATATATCTGCGCGAAGGTTAAGGTCTGATGACATTTTCCTTTGTCCACTTCCTGAGCCCATAATCAAATCCATTTTATCAAAACGATGGCCCAAACCAATGACATATTCGTCATTATAGTTTTCTATAAGCTGATTGTTGTTGAGGCTGAGATTTATTATCCTGCTCTTTTTATACTCGACTCTTGTTGACAGGGAGTTATTCCAGGTAATATTAAGTTGTAAAAATGGAGCAAACTGTTCGGAAATAGACACCCCGTTAATCTGATATTTTGGGATAAAGTTGCCTCTCTCATCTCTCATATAGCTAAATCCGTCCCTCATATCTTCCCAATCTAAATTTGTAAGATATTGACCTACATTGTATGTCGAACGGTACGCGTGGCTCAGATCAAATGAGCGGATATATTTCTTTAGCCATTCAATGCGCGAAAGTCCATCGTAGGTAATGCGCCAGTTGGGTTGCATCTGCAGAAGTGATGGTATGGCATCAAGGAAGATGCCATCGGCACTCTTTCCTGAATAGGCAGCCAGAAAAGCCGGTATCATAACATCCTGTGAAGACAGGGAGTAGCCGTCAGCTCCTTCGTTAAGCTCTATGCCTTCATTGTCATATCCTTCGGGGCGATAGGGCATGCCCTCAATTATTTCGTAAGGAGTATCTGTGTAAACTCCCGTTGGGAAGGTGGTGCCGCGTCGCTTTTCGCCCAGGCGTGAGGCAATTATCTGTCTGTTTTCGAGAAAGCGGTCGAAGGCATCTGACTGAAATACTCCTTTTTTCTCGATTTTCTCAAAGGCTGTGCGAAATACGTTGAAAGTCATTGACATGCTGCCCGACTCCATAGTGTTATAAGCATCGAAGCTGCCATTATTGTAAAGGTAGTACTCATTGAGATTGTTAGCATATCTGCGATTGGCAGTCAAATCGATTTTCAGTCCATTAATAGGCTCCAGCATCACTCTCAGGGTCACGTCCTGCGAATGAGTCATGGTATAAGGAGTGTTGAGCGTTGAATCTGTCGTCAGCCAATTCAGGTTGGCAGCCCGCATAGCATAATCGCGATCCTGCCATCCCAGCATAAAGGGTATCCCGGGTGCCTGGCTGCCATTATAATTTTCTGCTCCTAAAAACTTTGTCTCAGGCATATATCCGGGCAGGATGGTGCCATTGTTCTCCGAATAGCTTAGAGATACATTGCGCAGCCCTGTAAGCAGGCGCAGGGAAAAATCTTTAATAGCCTTGCCGGGCTTCTTCTCCTCGGTCTTCTGCCCTGAAACCATAATACGCCCATTGCTTACATCCTGCTGAGGCGTGAAAGTCAGAGTGTTATTGTCAACAATACCTTGCTCACCTCTAACGGGATGCCCTGATTCGTTAAACACACGCGCTGTTACCGTGGCCGTTCCCAGGCGGTGGTTCACCGTAAAGGTTTCGCCCGCTTTCATTTCCAGGTTGTGCTGGGTAAAGCGGACTGTTTCGCCTTGATTGCCCCTCTGTTGCTGTTGAGCTGACTGACGTTGAACAGGCCGGTTTAGGTTGCGCAGGTAAGGCGATTTATTATATAGATTATTCAGATTAAGCTGTCCGTTTCCTTGTATGGTGTTTGAATTACGGATAATGTTGCCCCACTCGTAATCAAGATTGGTGATCGGGCCTTGTTGCCAATTATACAAAGCCCCGTAATTTATGGAGGCTGAAACCCAGTCTAACAGTGGTAGTTTGTTAATTGGTATCTGATAGCTAAGGCTTATATTGTGCTGGTAATTTGTTGTGCGACCCATGCCCAGGATATTTGTTATCACCGAGTCTTTCCATAGCTCATATTCATCTTTATACCTGTTTTTATTAACCGGTCCTTCGGGCTCGTCAATAATGGCATTGTTAGTTGATCTGAAATCAAATTTTAGTCCGCGGCTAAGGTTGTATGTCAACTCGAAATAGCGATTCCAGTAGAAATCCTTGTTCACACTTACCGGGATTTTGAAAGAGGGATTTGTGATATTTCTGAGCTGTTCTTCCCTGTATCCTCTGTTGAGTTCCCAGCGGTAGGCAAGTTGTGTCGGAGCCAGATAAAGGTTGAAATCACGGATTAGAGCCAGAGAGCTTCCTTTCAGCTGCTTAAAAGGTTCAAAAGCTTTTGGTTGGTTTATAAAGTTATAGGCCAAAATCCCCCGGTAGTTTTTATCATTAAGATATTCCGTGTCTATATTTCGCCTGTAGGTCTCGTTGTATGAATAGGTGGCGCTCAGGTTAGAAGGGGCGTAAAATGGCACATCATTATCTTTAGGCTGAATCCGAACGTTGGTAAAGTTTATGCTTTTTCGCTTGGTATAGTCCTGAGACATCTCCCGGATACTGTCGCGTTCGGATTTCGAACCTGCATTATCAAGGGCTACTTCCAGTGGAATATCGGGGTCAAGGGGATAGTACTCGGGACTTGCGACCTGCTCGCTTATCCCTGCATAGAAGGGTATTGAAAGGCGGCTTTCGGGGCCAATAAACTTTCCAAGTTCGAGGCTTGTCGCCACATCATATTGGTAGAAATTCTCCTGACTACGTTCGGTAACGCTCTGGTCAATACTTCCGAAGCCTACAGTACTGGCTCTTCCTGCCACGGACACAGAGCCCAGGTCGGCCAGTTTGACATTCATACGACTGTTGGCTGCCCATCCGCCCTGTTCGTTAAAATCACTTAGCCTTAGCTCGTTAACCCATATCTCGGCAGATTTCTCGTCAATAGAGCTGTTGCGCACGCCTATCATAACGGTTTTTACGTTTGCCAGATTGGGGTTTCCCTTTATTGAGACCTTGTTTGAAGGCTTATCGGGGTCGTACCAGGGATACTCTTCGGTCAGTCTCACCGAAGAGTTGGCAGCCCTCATAGCATCATTACGACGCAATTTGACCTGCTGAAGCAGTTCAAGAGGAAGGTCTATGCGATTTTCTTCAGGCCACACCTGGTAACGATGGCTCATGTTGTTGTCGAAGTAAAGCCCGGGAGGTGTCAGCTTTAATGGCAGCTCATATTCGTAGTAGTTGTTTTGATAGTCTGTACCTATTCTGATAAATGCTACCATCTCGCCGTCATTAAGATTGTATCCTTCGATAGCTTCGGCATGAATATCCATCTTCAACCTTTTGTACTGGCGAATGTCCATTCCAATACTTTTGTAAACGGCACGGGCATCACCGCTTGCGAGGTCTTTTACTTTCAAGGATAGCGCTTGCTCATTAAGCTCCCTGACCGAAGGATTGGCCGGGTCGATAACCCTGTCAACTCCGGGAGGCAGGATGTAAGCTATCGGTTCGCGTCGTCCGTTTTCTTCTATATTTACTGCCGAAACATCAAATTCAGTATTGGGATTTGGCGAAACGTTGTCGCGAATATCGTAGAGTTCTTTTTCGTACCTTCTCCATTCTGCCCTGATAAGGTCTAGGGATGCGAAGCGAAGAACCACCGTGTCTTCAAAATTGTGTAAGAACATTCGCATAAAACGAACTGAGCGCAGATCGTCTAAATCTCCAATAACCGAATCGGGTGTGTTAACAGGTATTTTAAACTGGTACCATGTAACTTCTTCAGTATTTCCATTTTCCAGTTTAACGCTGTTGGAAGTAATATCGGTGATGTAATTTTGCCCAATCTCCATTTGCCCGGGCTGGAGTGTGATTTTGTACTGGAAGTAGTTTTCGGATTCACTAAGGGTGTTGTCACGGTTGATATCTTCTCCGTCGGGGATGTTGGTGGCAGCTGTGCTGAATGACTCTCCAGAATATTCTGAGGGTCGTGAGTTTCCTTCCGGATTATTGTAATACTTATAGCGTTCCAGTATGCTTGCCTGGCGCCTGTCGTGTTCGGAGCCTCTAAAATATTTAAAATCATCTGCAGCAGGGTCATTAATAATTGAAGCATAAGCCTCCTCGGAGAGCTGCAGGTTGTTATACATATTATCTATTAGTTCAAGGAAGGAGTCGTTGCCCTGCCTGTAAAAGCTGCGTTCTTTTTCCGAGTTCATACCGTTAAGGCCAAGGTCTTGCATCATGCGGGTTTCCGCATCGTTGCTAAAAGCATTCACAAGACTTTGCTGCTTTGGGATGTATCCCCAGGCGGTTGAATCAACATCGAAGGGCTCGCCGGGGCCTGGCAAGCCTTGCTCGAAGAACTTACGGGAGTCTTTCAGAATATCTTCGGAGACATCACCCAGGTTAATGTAAAGGTCGCCTCCCCGGTGCGTTCCCTCGTCATAAATAAAGGGATCCATCATCCAGAACTCTATATGGTCGATATTAGATGATTCAAAATCGTTGGTGTCAATTTTGCGCATAATACCGGCCCAGTTCTGTTTAGGATTGACCAGACTACCATCGAAATTAAGATTGGTGCTGAAGTTATATGGCCCTCTTTCAGCGGGATAGTAGGCTAAATTGAGAACGGAAATATTGGTAGGCTCACCGTAAGCCGGGTTTTTGTTAGGGAAAATCTCCCTCTCGTAAACTTCACGAACATAGTGGTTGGACTGGCCGTCCTTGTCGCGGCGTATATGGTCGGGGGTAAGATTGCTTTTACGCAGGAAAAGGGGGTCGATGTGATACCATGCAAGGCGCGCCCTTCCATAACCGGAACGTAAATCATTATTAAGTTCTGCAAAGGGAAATATAGAGCTTTGCCCTTGCGGAACGCTTGCCAGATGCCATGCATCACGTTGCTTCATGTCAATAGGGATTTTTGTTCCCTCGAAGTCATCAATATATGAGGTGCCTTCTTTCTTTATAATATCGGGGTGACCGGGAACAAGCTGGGCAAATTCAGCCTCAAAAGCTATTGACGATGGTGTTTTTGTTTCTACCAGTGGAAGCTTGTCTATCCACTTGGTAAGTAAATTTGATTCAGTGAAATAAGAGGAGTTCAGACCCCAAATTGTGTTGGCTATTGGTTCATCCCCAAATGCCACCTTTTGGGTTAAAGGTCTTTCACGAAGGTGCATAACAGTACCTCCAATATTGAAGTTTTCGCTGAAACGGTAGTCGAGGTGAGTTCCAATCAGCGTTTTAGTTTGCAAATTGAAGAGAGATTGGCTCTCAAGGGCTACCTGGATAGGGGTTCCCGATTCAAGCAGGCCATTATTTAATATAGTAATCCGCCCGGATGTGTAATCAACTGAGTAATCAACATTCTCGGTAAGACGAAGTCCGCCTGCAGTAACTATTACAGAGCCGCGGGGAATATTAAAGGCATTAAGAGATATTTCCGATCCTCCTGATGACTTATAAGAACCTTGTAGTCTGTATTTATTTTTCTCTGCCGCACGGCTTGCAACCGTCAGAGTTGAGTCATATAGTTCTTTAAAAATATATTTTTCGCGAATTGAAGCCGGAACTGTCTGCAATTTTTTCTCTATATGAGCTCCGAAAGGCTCCAGAACAGGGAAAATTATCCGTCCTTGTGCCGGTATAATTGTAAAACCCGGAACAAAGTCGAAAGTGCCGTCCGGATATGGATCCAGTTGCTTGTTGAGTTTGTCAAGTTCAAGTATGGAGATAAAAAGCTCGCCATTCAAATCTCCCTCTTCAGCAAAATTGGGTATGTAGCTGCCCAGCGAATCGTTCATAAACACTACATTCATCCTGAAGTCTTCAGGACTAACCTGATATGCGCCAATTGAATAGATGTTTTTCATCATTAATTGCCAGGTCTTCATCCGGGGAGATAGATTGGTGCCCTTCAACAGCTTGGCAACAAGAGCCTGAGGTGCTTCAATACCGGCATTGCTAAATTCTCCGACTTTGAATACCTGACCGTTGTAAGTGTATTCATAAGCTACTGCCAACACTTCGTCGGCATTGAGCTGAGTATTCAAAGAGATATATCCCAACTTTGAATTAAGGGTATATTCAGACTCGGGAACCAGTCTGGCGTTCTCCACCCGTTCGTAATCGCGTGAGGTGGTAAATTGTGAGCCCTCGGCCGGAACAATGCCTTGCAGGATTCCTGTAGATTGGGCGATATCGCGAATTCCGCTATAGGTACTTGTCATTAGGTTATAAAGCTCGTTAGCTTTATTGTGTGGAAAGATTACATTGGCCTGCCCACCCCAGGTTATGGGCTTTTCCATATTGGAGGCGCCCTCGCCAAGGTCAGCAAACGCTACAATGTTGCGCGCCTGTTGAAAATCGCCGCTTCTATTGGTTATCCATACCTCAACCTTAGTAATATTAAAGGGAGAGTTGATAACAGGCAAATTGGCCATTGCCCGGTCAAAGTTATCCTTAAAGGCATGTGAGAGGAAGAAGTGACGGTTGCGGTCGTACTGGTCAACTGCCAAATCGAAGTCTTGCGTTTGTGCACCCCCCTGAATATTCATCACCGATGTTTCGCCTTTCTGCTGCGAAAACAAGGTTTGCACGGATAACTTCCCGAATTGCATTTCGGTTTTTACCCCGAAGAGGCTTTGGCTCCCGGTTATCAGGGTTCCGGGGAGCGACATACTGACGTTACCCGCTTCAATACTCTTAATTATATCGTCTTCCCCGCCGCTATATTCAAGGTTTATTTGGTTTTCAAAGTCGAAAGTGGCTTCAGTGTTATAGTTGATTCCCAATTTCAAACGCTCACCAATTGTTCCCTGGATATTCATCTGTATTTTCTGTTGGAAATCAAAGGTCGTCGTTTTCCTTAGTCTTTCCTGAAGGGTGGGGTTATCAATTTTGGTGGTGTTTACGCCAATCCTCAATTCGGCAATTCCCTGAGGTTTGATATTGACAACATTGCTGCCGAATAAGCTTTCAAACATCTCGCCGGCTACCCTGAAACGGCCGAATCTGTTAGCGTCGCCATCTTCGGTCTGAGCGGCCTTTTCACCCCAAAAGCGTTGCATTGAGCTACGCAGTTGCCGGTTGTTGTATTCTTCCAAAGTCATGCTGTAGGGAAGCTTTACAGGAATGTTGCCTATCATCCTGTACATTGTAACCATCCCGGTTTCAGGGTCATATTCAGCACTATATTCTATATTGTCAGGGTCCTGAAGGCTTATGGGGCTGCTCTTCCGGGGCAGGGGAGTCTGTCTTTCGGATGTTGGAGGGTTTATCCTTTGAGGATCAAGGGTTTCGCTTGTCGGGTCAGACTGCGGGTATGGAGCTGTCAATTCGGTAGCTGGCGTTGCGGGGGCATATTCGCTGGCGCCGGCCAACACAAAAAGGAAAGTCAATAACGGAACAAGTAGTTTGTATTTAAAACTCTTTCTCAAAGGAACGGGGTTTACGGCATTAGGCGCTTACTGTCCAACAACTCACAACATTTTTAGAGACAACTTGATGAGTTGTTCGACCCGAAGCTCCGGTTGAGCCGATAATATTTTATCAATTGCCTTTTGTGAAGGGGCACGTGCAAATCCCAACATCACTAAAGCAGATAACGCCTCATCGCGCACTGTATTGTCCATTCCGGCAAATAATTTTTCGTCTCCCTGCTCTCTTCCTACCTTATCTTTGAGCTCGATAATAACTCTTTGGGCAGTTTTTAGTCCTATTCCTTTTATACTCTTGATTATATCTGTGTTTTCGGAAACTATAGCCGATCTAAGCTCAGCCGGAGGCAAAGATGATAGCATCATACGGGCGGTATTGGCTCCAATTCCCGAAACAGACATTAATTGTCTGAAAAGCTCCCTTTCAGAAGGTTCAAAAAACCCGTAAAGGTTGTAAGCGTCTTCCCTGATTTGCTCATGAACCAAAAGGCTTACCTCTTTTTTGTCCTTTATTTGGGAATAGGTATTGAGAGAGATATTGATAAAATACCCCAATCCGTTATTTTCAATAATTACATGAGCCGGACTGTTTTCTGTTATTTTGCCGGAAATATATTCGTACATATTTTTTGTCTTTAATAATTATTTGTTAATGATATTCTTTTCCCCAACCGGGTGCTTTCAGGTCGGCTTCATCATCGGTAGCCGTAATCATTCTGCAAGCTTTCTCAGGCTCTGTAATATAACCAATAGCGGTAATATTTTGGGGCAAGCTGTCGGCTGCTGCCTCATAAACTTTTAATGGCAAGGTGAACAACAATTCATAATCTTCCCCGCCGTTAAGAGCGGCTATCAAAGGGTTGAAATTAAGCTCCGCGGCTGCTTTAAGGCTAGCCTGATTAAGGGGCACTTTGTTTTCATAAATACGACAGCCTTTTTTTGAAGCCCTGCACATGAGTATCAAGGAAGTAGCCAAGCCTTCACTAATACCGGTCATTGCAGTGGGCGTTATTCCGAGCTCATTAAGTTTGGCAATAATTGATATACGGGCCTCGGGTTTGAGTTGCCTTCTCAATACGTAATCGTTGTTGCCGAAGTCCGGTTGGCTGACATCATTCGATTTAAGCACGCGCTTTTCACGCTCCAGCAGATGTAGTCCTAGCAGGGCTCCGCCCAAATCGCCGGTCACGCATATAACATCGGTATCATTTGCTCCGCTGCGTGTTACGCTTCCTGTGGCATAAGGCATACCTGTCAAGGTAGTGGCAATAGTTAAGCCGGTGAGGGAAGTAGTGGGCTTAAACGACGAAAGCGTAATTCCATAATCTTTGCATGCTTCGAACACTCCCCTCATCAGCAATTCAAGCATTTGCAAAGTCAGTTTGTTGCTGATACCCAAACTCAAGGCAAGCTGAGACGGCTTGGCGTTCATAGCTAAAATATTGTTGACCGAAGCCGTTATTGCTTTATAGCCCAGATGCTGCAAAGGAGTATATACGAGGTCGAAATTTATCCCTTCCAGAAAGAGGCTTGTGGAGCTGATGGTTTCCGGCGCCTTAACGAGGGCAAAGGCGTCCTCATCAACTAAATCGGCAGATGAATCAAGAGTTTTATATTGCTCAATGAAGTAATCTATCAGGCCGTACAATCCTAAGTCAGCCAAGGTTTTCGTGTTTTCACCCATCGTATTATGGTTTTTCAGTTTTCTGAAGGCCAAAGATACGAAATATTGTGCCACGGCTCAATCCTCGCTTAACTATGTTGAACAACATAACAGTGATTGAAAGATAGGCTGTTAATATAACAAGGCTTGCCGCAAGCCCGGAGAAGTTCTAACATCACGTCTTTTTAAGAAATTGATAAGGTAAAAGCAGTCCTGATGGGTTTGGGAGTTTTGGGGGTGTTATTTCCTTAACTAAACGACATTGATTCATTAATTTTCAAATGTAAAATAGTTTTTCATCAGACCCTGAGTAAACTAAACTTTTATTTCATTGCAAAAAATTGATTGTTTTATTAACTTGGCTGCATAATTTGATTATTTATATGTACACCTACAAAATACGCTTACACAAAGAAACCGAAGGTGGCTTTACGGTTTCTGTTCCTGTTTTGCCCGGTTGTATTACCTATGGTGAAGATGTGGACGAAGCCATTGAAATGGCCAAAGAAGCTATTGAGCTTTATATTGAAGAATTGCAGGAGAGAGGAGAAACCGTTCCCGATGACAGCAATACTTTGGAATATTCTTTAAGCCTGCAAAATGTATGAACCTAAACCCTAAGGATCTTATCAAAATATTGGAACAGTACGGTTTTGTTTTCAAACGCTCCAAAGGTTCTCATCAACTTTATTATAGTCCTACTACCAATAAAACTGTTATTGTACCCGTACACGGTGGTAAGGATTTGAAAAAAGGGACCTTCCTTGCTGTTCTTAAACAGGCTGGTGTTGATAAAAATGATTTAGGCTAACAGAGTCTCGATGGGGGTTTTCCAGTTGCCAACTAATGCTCCATAGTTTTATTTTGTTGTAGTTTCACTACTTGTTGTCGCAACAATAACTGCGAGTTTCAAAAAGAGGATAAATTTAGGGGTCTTTTCAAGCAAAGCCTTATTTAGGATCATAATCCAAATTTACTTCCTACAAGCATTTTTCGGCCTTTGTTAGCAGCCCCGCGATAGGACAGACCTCACATCTTAAGCCCCGCGGGGGCGTAGTATAAATATTCCTGCCGGGCGCAGTCCTGAGTGTTTGGCTTTAAGGTCGAATTAGTATAGGGTTGTTATTAATCTTGTGTTGAGCCTTGATTTGTAGCTGCAAAAGTTTGGAAAATAAACAATTCGTCACTACATTTGCGGAGATTTTATACCTGGAAAGAGTAGGGGACTTGTGTCCCCTATTTTGTTGGTAGTTTTGAAAATATGGCTATGATTACCAAGGAGAAGATATTAGATATTATTCAGCAAAAGATAGAGGAAGACAACTATTTTATTGTTGACGTGGATATAAAGTCGGGTGGACGGATTGTGGTTTTGATTGATGGCGATGAGGGAGTATCTATTGATTATTGCATCTCCATATCGCGATTGATTGAACAATCGCTTGATCGTGATACAGAAGATTTTGAACTTGAGGTTTCATCTCCGGGTCTTGGGCAGCCTTTAAAAGTTCATCGCCAATATCTTAAGAGTATTGGTCGGGAGTTTGAGGTGCTCTGCAAATCCGGATTAAAGTATAGCGGAGAGCTTTTGTCGGTAAGCGACACGGGTTTTGTCCTGAAGGAAGAAAAGATGGTCAAACTCGAGGGAAAGAAGAAAAAAGAGTTGCAGGTTATCGAACATGCGTTTATTTTTGAAGAGCTGAAATCAGTAAAAGAGATAATAAAGTTTTAACAAAGACATTATATACCAAACTGGCAATGGAACATATCAATTTAATAGATACCTTTTCGGAATTCAAAGAGCTGAAGAACATCGACAGAGTTACTCTTATCAGGGTACTTGAGGACGCGTTCAGGAGCGTGTTGGTTAAACTTTTTGGTACCGATGATAATTTCGACGTGATAATAAATACTGATAAAGGTGACTTTGAGATTTGGCGTAACCGTGAAGTTGTGGCTGATGATGAGGTGAGCGATGAAAACTTGCAGATTTCCTTAAGTCAGGCCAAGAAGATTGATGAAGATTATGAGATAGGGGAAGAAGTGACCGATGAAGTTAAGTTTTTAGATTTTGGGCGTAGGGCTATTTTGGGTCTTCGTCAGAATCTTTCATCACGTATTATGGAGCTTCAGAAAGATGCCATCTACAACAAATACAAAGAGCGTATCGGTGAAATAGTAACCGGTGAAGTTTACCAGGTTTGGAAGCGGGAGATGCTTGTGCTCGATGATGAGGGTAATGAGCTGATATTGCCCAAGACAGAGCAGATACCGTCTGACTTTTATCGTAAAGGCGACACCATACGTGCCGTTGTAGCGAAGGTTGATATCCGTAACAACAATCCCTTGATTATTTTGTCGCGTACAGCTGATGTATTTCTTGAGCGCTTATTCGAGCTTGAAGTACCTGAGATAAATGATGGACTGATTACCATCAAAAAGATTGTTCGTCAACCCGGTGAGCGTGCAAAGGTGGCTGTTGAGTCCTACGACGATCGCATCGACCCTGTTGGTGCCTGCGTTGGAATGAAAGGATCGCGTATTCACGGCATCGTTCGTGAGCTGCGTAATGAGAATATTGATGTAATTAATTATACCACAAACATCCAGTTGTTTATCCAGCGGGCATTGAATCCTGCAAAGGTGACCAGCATCAAGTTGCTTGAAGAAAGCAAAAGGGCTCAGGTTTATCTACAGCCCGAAGAGGTTTCGCTGGCTATAGGCAAGGGGGGCTTGAATATTCGCCTGGCCAGTCAGTTAACCGGATATGAGTTGGATGTTTACCGTGAAACAGAGGAAGAAGAGGAAGAAGAAGACGTATCATTGGACGAATTCTCAGATGAGATTGAGAGCTGGGTACTTGATGCCCTTAAGGCGATAGGTTGTGATACAGCCAAATCTGTTTTAGATTTGTCTGTTGAGGATCTTGCCAAGCGTACTGATCTTGAAGAGGAAACAATTCAGGATGTGATAACAATATTGAAATCTGAATTTGAATAATTAGCTTATCTTTGGCATTTATTGAATTTGATAGTATTTCACCGATCTTCCGAACTTAATTGAAAGTAGCTTTTATGGCAGTTGTACAAAGACTAAGCAAAGTAGCAAGAGAGTGTAACGTTGGTATTTCCACTATCGTGGAATTCCTTCATAAGAAGGGTATCGAGATGGATATGAATCCCAACACGAAAGTCTCTGAAGATATTTTTGAACTCCTGAAAAAAGAGTTTAAGCAGGATCAGAATGTCAAAAAAGCATCGGAGGAGCTGATAGACAGGAGATTAAAAGAGAAGAAAGAATCTATTTCTATTGATAGCGTTCAAAAAAATGTTGAAGAGGAAGTTGAAGATGAAAGTGTTTCAATTGATGAGATAGTAGGTAGAACCAAGAAAAGTGCCGAGCTTAAGTTTGTAGGCAAAATTGATTTAGACAAGCCTAAAACCAAGGAGCCCGAAAGAAAGATTGAAGAAAAAGCCGCTGAGAAAGAGCCGGCTAAAGAGGAGCCAAAGGTTGCTCCGGTAGAAGTCAAAAAAGAAGAAGTAAAACCGGCGGCTAAGACGCCTGAACATATTGAGCTTAAGGTTGATAAGCCTGCGGAATCTCCAAAGGTTGTAGGAAAAATAGATCTTGAGGCTCAGAAAAAGAAAAGTACTACTAAACCTGCCGAGAAGGTTTCTCAAAAGCCTGTTGAGAAAAAGAAAGAGGAGCCTGTTAAGGAAAAAGAAGAATCTAAGCCTATCGAAACTACAGTTACAGAAAAAATCTCTAAGCCGGCTGCTCAAAAGCCGGCAGATGTTGTTACTCCTCCCAATGAAAAGAAAGGAGTGGAAAGTAAAGAAAACAAAGAGAATTTTATGCCTACTCAGGTAAGAAAGCTTTCTGGCCCCACAGTAGTAGGCAAAATAGACCTTCCGGTTGATAATCGCAGCGGAGGCGAAAGGGATGATCGTAATAAAGCGCGCAGGAAGAAGCGCAAGCGTATTAAAAAGGAAAAGGAGAGGGTAAATATAGATTCCGGTTCCGGCGGCGGAGAAAAAGGGAGCGGAACAGCTCAGCCCGGCCGTCAGCCTCAGGCAGCCCGCCCCGGCGACAAACGTCCGCCACATACCCAGCAGGGCCAAGGTCAAGGTCAAGGTCAAGCTCAGGGTCAAAATCAGGCAGGAGCCAAGAAGAAGGTTACCAGAGTTAAGAAGCGCCCTGTTCGTCCTGAAGTGAGTGAGGAAGATGTTGCAAAGCAAATTAAAGATACTCTTGCACGCCTAACAACAAAGACTAAGTCGAAGGCCTCTCGTCACCGTCGTGACAAGCGGGATGTTGCTTCGCAGCGTTATCAGGCAGAGCTCGAAAGGATAGATGAAGAAAAGAAAATAATTAAGGTAACGGAGTTTGTTACTGCCAATGAGTTGGCTAATATGATGGATATTCCTGTTACTCAGGTAATAGCCTCATGTATGAGTCTTGGACTCTTCGTCTCAATCAATCAGCGCCTTGACGCTGAGACAATTGCTCTGGTTAGTGAAGAGTTTGGTTTTAAAGTTGAGTTTGTTAGTGTTGATCTAATAGAAAGTATAGTTGAAGAGGAGGATGATCCTGCCGACCTGGTGGAGCGTCCCGCGATTGTTACTGTTATGGGTCACGTTGACCACGGTAAAACATCACTTCTTGACTATATACGTAAAGCTGACGTTGCAGGAGATGAAGCCGGTGGTATCACTCAGCATATTGGAGCTTATAATGTTAAACTGGATAACGGGCGTAAGATTACCTTCCTGGACACTCCGGGTCACGAGGCCTTTACCGCTATGCGTGCTCGCGGAGCTCAAGTTACCGACATCGCGATAATCATAATCGCGGCTAATGATAACGTTATGCCTCAAACCGTTGAAGCAATAAATCACGCTTCGGCAGCAGGTGTACCTATAGTATTTGCCATTAGTAAAATAGACGTTGCTGGAGCTAACCCCGACAGGGTTCGTGAGGAACTGGCTAAAATGAATTACCTGGTTGAAGACTGGGGCGGTAAATATCAGTGTCAGGAAGTTTCGGCCAAACATGGTACAAATGTTATGGCTCTTCTTGATAAGGTTTTGCTTGAGGCAGATATGCTTGAACTAAAAGCAAACCCGAACAAGGCGGCCGTTGGAAGTATTATTGAATCATCATTAGATAAAGGTCGTGGCTATGTTGCCACAATTCTGGTACAAGCCGGGACATTAAGAGTTGGCGATTTGATACTTGCAGGCAGCCACTATGGCAATGTTAAAGCTATGTTTAACGAGCGCAACCAGAAGGTAGAATCAGTAGGGCCTTCCGAGCCGGTATTGGTTCTTGGGCTTAACGGGGCACCTCAAGCCGGGGAGAAGGTTAATGTTATGACCGACGAGAAGGAAGTTAAAGAAATAGCCTCTAAGCGTCAGCAGCTTCAGCGTGAGCAAGGTATGCGTGCTCAGAAGCATATTACTCTTGATGAAATTGGACGTAGAATTGCCATCGGCAACTTCCAGGAGCTCAATATTATTGTTAAGGGTGATGTTGATGGATCGATCGAGGCCTTATCCGATTCTTTGATAAAGCTCTCTACAGAAGAGATTCAGGTTAATGTGATTCATAAGGCTGTAGGAGGAATTTCCGAATCAGATATTATGCTTGCCGCAGCCTCAAATGCCATTATCGTTGGCTTCCAGGTACGTCCGACCGTTTCGGCCAAGAAGATTGCCGAAAAGGAGCAAATAGATATTCGTCTATACTCAATTATTTATGATGCCATAGAAGAGATTAAATCGGCGATGGAGGGTATGTTGTCGCCCGAGATTAAGGAGCAGATTGTGGCTACTGTTGAAGTGCGTGAAGTGTTTAAGATTACCAAGGTTGGTACAATCGCCGGATGTATGGTTAAAGAAGGCAAGATTAAGCGAAATAACCGAATCCGCTTGATTCGCGATGGTATTGTTATCCATACCGGGGATTTAGGATCGCTGAAACGTTTTAAGGATGATGTCAGAGAAGTGGCTTCCGGGTTTGAATGCGGTTTGAATATTAACAACTTCAATGATATTAAAATTGGAGACCTTGTTGAAGCCTTCGAAGAAGTTGAAGTAGCAAGAAAGCTGTAATTGTCAACAAGCGGCCACACGAGATAACTCGTGCGGCGGAAGGTTTTACATCATTACTCGTCTGAGGACAGAGTTCCGGGATCAACAGATTTAAGAGGATTTGCTTTCAGCTCTGCGTTTGTTTTTCGGCTGTTATAAATATCTATCGCCATATATATTGCCGAAAGGAGAGATTGTTCTTCGGCTATCCCCTGTCCTGTTATTTCGTATGCCGTTCCGTGGTCGGGTGATGTGCGTACAAAAGGAAGTCCTGCAGTGAAGTTTACTCCTGTAGAAAAGGACAAGGCCTTAAAGGGTGTTAAGCCCTGATCGTGGTACATGGCAAGTATGGCGTCAAACTTCTTATATCCGTCGGTAGCAAAGAGCCCATCAGCCGGGAAGGGGCCAAAGGCCATTATTCCTTCTTCCTTAGCCATTTCAAGAGCCGGTTTTATAATATCAATTTCCTCTGTTCCAAGCAAGCCGCTGTCGCCGGCGTGAGGGTTAAGTCCCAGTACTGCAATTCTTGGTCGTCTGATAGTAAAGTCGTCTTTGAGGCTTTGGTTTAATATCCTGAGTTTCTGTAGTATCAGTTCTTTCGATATGGTTTTACTAATATCTTTGACAGGAATATGGCCTGTAACTACTCCAACTCTTAACAAATCGCTAACCAGCAGCATAAGCGGAGTTCCGCCCAGTTTATCTGCCAGATATTCAGTATGTCCGGGAAAGGAGAACTGTTCAGACTGTATTACCTTCTTGTTGATAGGAGCTGTAACCAAAACATCGACCAGCCCTTTCCTGAGGTCATCAACAGCTTTTTCGAGAGCCATAAAAGCTGCCATTCCTCCTGTTTCAGTCGCTTTGCCCAGCTCTACACGTACTTCCTCGTCAACGCAATTAACAATGTTTACCCGTCTAAAATGAGCCTCACCCCCGTCTTTTACGCTGTTTAAAGTTATTGCCGGCAAATTAAGCGCCTTGCGATGGTAGGCGGCTATTTTTGAGGAACCATAGATTACCGGGGTGCATATCTCCTGCATTGCCGGATCTGAGAGTGCTTTGAAAATAACCTCATATCCGATGCCGTTAATGTCACCATGAGAAATAGCTACTTTTATCTTTTCGTTGCCCATAATCTAAATATTACCCAAAAATTAACGCTTTTTTTGCCTCTTATCAGCTTTTGTATGTTTCCAGAAAACGGTAAAGAAGACGTACTCCTACGCCTGTACCTCCCAATCCTCTGTAGTTTTCTTTCTTTTCCAGAAAGGCGGGTCCTGCAATATCGAGATGTACCCACGGTGCATCAACAAATTTGGCCAGAAACTTGCCGGCTGTAATTGCGCCACCTTCTCTTCCTCCTAAATTCTTCATGTCTGCAATCTCAGATTTTATGGCATCATCATAATCTTTCCAGAAGGGAAACCATGCCAGTCGTTCGCAGACTTCATCGCCGGCCTCTGATAGCTTTTGCTGAACATCGGGGGAGGCTGTCCCCATTGCAACGGAGCCGTGAGTTCCGATAGCCACCACAGCATTACCTGTCAGTGTGGCCAGGTCGATAACTAACTCGGGCTCATATCGTTTAGCAAAGCTTAGGGCGTCGGCCAGTATTAGCCGTCCTTCAGCATCTGTATTAATTATTTCAACTGTAGCACCACTATGCATAGTGATTATATCACCCGGAACCAGGGCATTACCACCCGGTCGATTGTCTGTGGCAGGTATTAGGCCAAGCACATGTAAGGGTACTTTGTTGGCTGCAAGTGCTGCCATCGTGCCAATTACAGCTGCCGCACCGCTCATATCACATTTCATGGTGTCCAGGCTCCCCGGAGGAGTTTTAAGGTTTATGCCTCCGGTATCGAAGACTACACCCTTGCCAACCAGCACTATGGCCTTACTATTCACAGTCTTCGCGGGCTTCCATTCAAGCACCGAAAAAGTTGGGGGATCTATGCTTCCTTTATTCACAGCCAGCAGACCACCCATTTTAAGAGATTCTATTTTCTTTTTATTAAAGACTTGTGCCGAAAATCCATAATCCTGCGCTGTTTCAAGAATCAGCTCACCCAGCTTTTCTGCATTAAGGTAGCCCACCGGCTCATTTACCAGGTCACGGGTCAAAAATACAGCCTTAAGCAAATTCTTAAGACTTGTAATTTCTGCTTGCGATATTTTGTCACTGACAATGGCAATTTCAAGCTCAGGCCTGTCCTTTTTGTCTGTTTTGTATTTTAAGAAACTGTAGCTCGCCAAAGCGAGGCCTTCGGCCAGCGCCATCAATAATTGAGGCTCTCCGCTCAGGTCGGCAAGAGCTACTTTGTAAATCTGTTCTTCTTGCAGTTTGGCAGCTACCCGGGCTGCTTTCCTTCTGATGGTCTCCTTCCTGTCGTTTAGGGAGTCTGTTGCCGAAGGAATAATAACAGCGGCTATCCGCCCTAAGCTGTCGAAGAGAAAGAAGTCAGCTTTTGGGTCTTCGCTCCTTTTTTTGATGATATAGTTCAGTTCTCGCTCACCTATCACGGAGCCTTTAAGATGCGTAAGATCGGAACAGATAAAAAGAGTACTGACTCCCTCCTCAAAGATATTAGCTGAAATTATGTTGACTGACATTCTAAACTCTTTTATAAAGTATGAGACTTAATGAGGGTCAAAAGCTACTTTTCTGTTGTAGCTTCTTCATTAGTTTTATCACCGGGAAACTCCACTGAGTAGAAAAGTGATTCAAGCTGCCAGATATAATTCCTTTTCTTAGGTTCTTCAGGCAGATAAACGTAGCCATCTGTAACTACTACGCGATTATTGGCCTTGTCGTGGTGGGCGAACAAAACAAAGGGCCCTCCCATAATATCACCTACGGTTTTCCATAAACCTCTTAACTCAACTGTTTCATGATTGTTGAGGGTGAAACGCTTATATGTTACCGGCAAATCTAATTCTGTTCCCATATATGAGCCTTCAGAAGGGCCGGGAATATTGTATCTTAAAATAGAATCGCGCTTATTAAGGAGGTATTCGCGTGAAAAGGTTCCTTCTCCCACATAGTCGAAGCTATAAATCATTATCCCCTGACTAAGCGAGGCGGTCTCGTGCGAAAGCCAGGTAAACTTACCGGTGCCGGCATTTTTCCTCATAATATTGGGGATAGTCATAGACATACCCCACTGATCAAGCACCGTCTGCGATAGGCTCGCGTCTATTATTGTGTTGAAGGAGGAAAGGATACGTTCGCGTTCATGCCTTAAAATATATCCTACAATTTTTATTTCCTCATCGCGTACCAGCTCTATAAACTTCTCAGGAGTTTTTGCATTGATGTGAATCATAGCCTGGTTTTGCGCGAAGGATGTCGAGCCAAAATACCTTACTCCTTCTTTTTCAACGTCAGAGCCCAGGTTGACTATTATCAGGTTGCGGTAGGTTTTCATAGTGCCGCTAAATGCCCTGTGAGGAGTTGATGATACCGTGAAAATAGCCTCATTTTGGGGTAAAGCAACCATAGGTTGGCGCAATATTTCCATCAGCGCCTGTCCCTCAGGTCGCTCTCGCCAATGCTCGTCGATAACAACAAGGACTTCGCCCAGAGAACCGATTGTAGGAGGCTTGTATGCTTCATTGTTTTTGCAAGCCGACATAGTGACCAGAGCCACTATTGCTAGGATTAACGGAAATTTTGCTGCTTTCATAACTTAAGAGTTTTAATGTTTGTCCCTCAATAAGACGGGGGATAGGAAGCCGTTTTATTTTGTTGCCTTATCATCAGCTGAGTTTCCTTTGTTCGAATCAGCATCATCTGTATGACGGGCTTTGTTGAACTCTTTTAATCCCTGACCCAGACCCTTCATCAACTCAGGTATTTTGCGGCCGCCAAACAGAAGAACTATAACCAGAATTATTACTATCAATTCCCATCCACCTACAATTCCCATAAAATTAACCAGAGTTGTCATAATACTGAATTTATGTTTCTATCAAAGATACAATTCCTACATTAAAATTTCCCTAACCACCTTATCAAATCATTACCATTGGCAAATATCAATAGCCCAAGCAGTAGCAGCATACCTGTAACTTGGGCATGTTCCATGAATTTTTCTGAGGGTTTACGACGGGTTACTATCTCATATAGTAGGAAAATAACGTGTCCGCCGTCAAGTGCCGGTATTGGCAGTATATTCATAAAGGCCAAAATAATAGAAAGGAAGGCTGTCATATACCAAAAGCTTTGCCAGTTCCATGTTCCCGGAAACAGATTGCCTATGGTTCCGAATCCGCCCAGTTGCTTGGCACCCTCTTTGGTAAATACCAGTTTAAACTGTTTAACATAGCTGGTTAAGGTGTTGACTCCCCTGTTTATTCCGGCCGGGAAAGCTTGAGCCAAAGTGTAATTTATCTGCTCTGTTCCCAGTATTTTGTCAGCGCCGGTAAGATAAAATCCCAATTTCCCGCTGTTGTCAATTTTCACGGGCAGCTGTATCAAAGTTCCACCTCTGTTAACGGTGATATCGGTGCTCTTGCCGGCGTAGTTGGCTAAGGTAGGAGAAAAATGTTGAAGGTAGGGCGTGGATACAGTATCAATGGCCACTATAACATCATTCTTTTGAAGCCCTGCCTCCGAAGCCGCTGAGGCGGGCATAACAGAATCAACAATGGTTGGTAACTGGAAATAGACAAGCTGTCTAACCTCATTACTAAGGATGGTTGTTTTAAATGACATCGGAACCGGGATGTGGAGCTGAGAGTCTCCACGCAGAACCAGCAAATCAGCAGCGTCATCAATTAAAATAGCTTCAACTATTTCTGAAATATTTTCTATTTTCTTGCCATCAATCGCTAAAATATGATCGCCGTCCTGCAAGCCTATTTCATGAGCCACGGGGTGAAACATAAGCCCGTAGCGTGCATTTTCAGCCGGAATGTAGCTGTCTCCCCACTTGAAGAGTATTAACCAGAAGATAACAATAGCCGTGATAAAGTTCATCACAACACCGCCAACCATTATTAAAAGCCTTTGCCATGCAGGTTTCGACCTGAACTCATAAGGCTTGGGGGGCTGAGCCATCTGCTCTTTGTCCATAGATTCATCTATCATTCCTGCAATCTTCACATATCCACCCAAAGGCAACCAGCCCATTCCATATTCAGTATCTCCCTTTTTAAATTTAAAAATGGAGAACCAGGGGTCGAAGAATAGATAGAATTTCTCGACCCGAACTTTGAAAAGACGTGCAAAAAAGAAGTGTCCGAATTCGTGAAGTATTACTAATATGGAAAGGCTGAGAATCAGCTGAACAATTTTAACTACTACATCCATCTGTTACTTTATTAATTTCTACTAAATCACAAAGATAATTTATTCCACATTCATACGAAATGTTATTAGGGCTCAAGTTCTGATAAGGGAAGAAGCTAAGGCACGAGCTTCCTTGTCTGTTTCAATATAGTCAGAAAATGAAGGCTTAGCAATAAAACCGCATTTGGCAATGCTTTGTTCAATTATTGACGACATCTCTACAAATCCCGATTTGCCGCTAAGGAAAGCGTCAACGGCCACCTCATTGGCAGCATTTAAAGCGCAGGGCATATTACCCCCCTGGCGCATGGCTTCAAAAGCCATCGACAGGTTTCTGAACACATCGACATCGGCTTTCTCAAAGGTTAAAGAAGGAAAATCGGCAAATTTAAACCGCGGCAAGGAACTCCTTAATCTGTTGGGATAGCTGAGGGCATACTGAATAGGCAGACGCATATCGGGCAGACCCATCTGGGCTTTTATTGAGCCGTCGGCAAACTGAACCATACTGTGGATTATTGATTGTGGATGAACCACGACTTCAATCTGTTCGGGTTTTAGATTGAAAAGCCATCTTGCTTCTATAGCTTCTAATCCTTTATTCATAAGTGATGCCGAGTCAATAGTGACCTTGTCGCCCATCTTCCAGTTGGGATGATTTAAGGCCTGACAGCGGGTGACTTTACGCAGGAAATCCACGCTTTTCCCTCTGAACGGGCCGCCCGAGGCGGTAAGCATTATCTTTTCCACGGGGTTGTTCTGTTCGCCCTGAAGACATTGAAATATTGCGCTATGCTCGGAATCGACCGGGATAAGTGCTGCATTTTTTCTATGAGACAAATCCATAATAAGATCTCCGGCAACTACCAGGGTCTCTTTGTTAGCAAGGGCTACAGAGATCCCTGCCTCAAGTGCTCTAATTGTAGGGAGCAGCCCCGAGAAGCCAACCATCGAACTTAAAACCATATCGACGGTGCCGGTAGCTGCCACCTGACTGATGGCCTCTGCACCTGCATACACCTTTATTGGCTCCCCGGCAAGGGCATCCCTTAGTAAGGGGTAGTTATCCTTGTTAGCTATGGCAACGATATTAGGCTGATATTTCAAAGCTTGCTCAATCAGCAACTCTACATTGTTGTTGGCAGTTAGCACTTCAACTGAAAAGGCCCCGGGATGAGCCTTAATAACATCAAGCGCTTGCGTTCCAATAGAGCCCGTTGACCCTAAAATAGCGATCTTTTTTTGCATTAATTATCTAAGGTTTTTGTAGCAGATGAACTGTGCAGCTTGGCTGCATTAGAATGAGATATAGTCAACCGGGTTAAGTGGAAGACCGTTGTACCACAGCTCGAAATGGAGGTGAGGGCCTGAAGTAAGCTCGCCTGAGTTGCCCACCCGGGCAATGGCTTCTCCTGCTTTTACAACTTGTCCAACCTCCTTTAATATAATCTCATTATGTTTATATATCGAAATCAAATTATTCTGGTGCTGAATCTGGATAACGTAGCCTGTTTCGACCGTCCATCCTGAAAATACAACCATACCATCCATTACTGATGCCACGCGGCTGCCGGGCGCGGCAACAATGTCAACCCCATAATGCCCGCTTGTCTCGCCAAAGGTGTTGACTACCATTCCCTTTATCGGACTTACAAAAAAGGCGCTTTCAAGGGCAATTGCACGCGATGGCGTTTCGCGTACGGAAAGGTTAAAGCGTTCTTCACGCTCCACTTGCATCCTCAAGAGAGAATCTTCCGCCGAGCGCGAGAAGCTAAGATCCATATCGCTTGCTTCGTTTAAAGCTGTTTGCACATTTCTGTCCACATCCTCACCGGGTTCGGGAACCTCACCCTTGATTATGTTTTGAAAGTTATTAATAAATTTATCTCTTTTTTCTATTTCAACAAGCAGGGAATCAACCCGTTGGGCATTACGGACAATCAAGAGGCGCTGCTGTGAATCGGGGTAGCCGGGGATGTATTCACGCAGCCCGGTGAAAGATATAAGAATTGACACCAGGATAATTAAAACAATGCCGAAGGAGCCAACTATGGTAAATACGTTTAATCTGGACAGCCTGACCACAAAAAGCTCTTCATAGGTCTGCTCATTGAAAATAGCAAACCTGTATTTACTGCTTAATTTTTTAAGAAATGATTTGTTCTTCTTTTGTGTGGCCATACCTTCTGTAATATTGTGGCAACAAATTTATCAATTTTTAGCGGAAGGGGCATAAGAATAATGCTGATTATTAAAACTAATCCTGTATTTCCTAAACAATTATGTATTCGGACTTCGATGAATCGGTTTGTTGAAACAAATTGCCTGTTTCCCTCTTTGATGGGTTGAAATTATCATCGTTCCACTTTTTGGGATTGTTGACGATGTATTCTTTTTTGAAACCTGCAAAAAATGATGATATGGATCGGGGTTTTCGGAAACACTTTGATTGATACGGTAATTGTAGAGACGCACTGCAGTGCGTCTTGTGCGTTTTTGCTTCGAACATATTATCTGAACACAAGAATCAGGCTTATCACATGGTTAAATCTGCCGCGTTTATCCATATCCGGCACTATTTTATAGATACTCTCCGGATTATCTATTGTATTACATTCATACTTTAAGGCAAGGTACTTACTCCATGCACCATAAAAAATTCCACCACCAAAACCATAAGCAAGCTGGGTTGAATACGGCGCTTTGTATTCCACGCCATCACCGGCATTATACTTGCGTTTAAGGTGTGGATTGAAGTATGCATTTACTTCAGGGAACACTCCTATCCGGGTGTATTCCCACTGGCTCCTGTCTTTTGTAAAAGTTTTCAAGGTCAGTGAATGATGGATTCCGGCCTGCAAAAGAAAGGAGGTGAAACTTTCTGTTCTGTTTTCCTCCCACACCTCATCTTCAGTTCCCTTCTCAAAGGGGAAAAGGTAAGATCTCTGGGAGAACATATTAATGCCTCCAAAAACAGTTAACTCCTCAAAGAAACTATATCCAACACCACCGCTAACTGTTTGGGCAACATTATAATCAAAATAAGGACTTGTACCTGCGCCTAACTCCAACCTGTAGCTAAGCTGCGCTATGCCGGAATGACAAAATCCGGATAACATGCACAACAAGAAGAATAAACTTTTTACCATCTTTTCAAATTTATCCCTGCACAGACCCTTACTAAAGGAGCAAGATCATTCTCCCCCTTTACATTATAATATCCTACTCCTACCTCAAATTGGTAATAAAACAGTTTATAATACCGCTGAACTCCCCAAACAGGTCCAACAGCGAAATTGAAACTTTCACTATCTGAATGGTCGCTCACATTTCTATTATACATAAAACTCCTTATCCCATAATAGTCTCCGGAATATGACAATAAACTATTATTCCGATTTATGACCTTATTATTGTTATAGACTTTTTTTATTGAGAGATTCGAAAGAGTAGATAAATATAGCTCCATGCCATCTTCACTATTATAGGATAGATTAGTTACTCCAAAACCAAAATCTATGGTCGCAAGTAAATCATTCTTTATCCCAAATTGATATTCGATACCCGGCTGGACAAGTCTTAAGTTAACAAAGTGTTTTGTCTGGGCGTTCAACCCAATTGTAGCAAAACTGCAAAAAATCAAGAACGCAATGTTTTTCATAAATATCCTGTTTTCTAGAAAAGTTAAGTAAAGCGGAACGCTTCACTTAACTTTTAATATAAAATTACATATATAACCTAACACCTTTCCATTTACCATTATATTTAGCTGCACCGAAAATATACACTTCTTTTATATGAAACTTATTTGGTGCTGGAATTCCATAAGAGGGTAAACCTAGGGTGACATCGATATGACCGCGATTTTTGTATTCATTAACCCCCCAATATGTTACCCATCTTCTGTTAGGGTATAACTTTTCATCACGCTTTATGTATCTAGTTGGTGCTGCTGTCTGAACAGTATTATAAACTTGACTGCGAACCTCAGACATAATTACATCCGTGCCAGCATCATAAGCTTCTCTCAGAAGATTTACATCATTGCTTCCTATGTTAAATTTTAATTTTGTTTCAAACAACCATCCTCTATCTGCCCAACCCCTTACATCTTCAAATAAATAATTTGTCCCTTTTTTAACCAAAGAAGCTATTCCTTTAGAGAATGTCTTATGGTGATTATAATTTATAGGAAAGCCATTCTCATCCACAGAAAGACCAAAATCGGTAAATTCAGTATAACCTTCAAAGAAGTCTATCCCAATCGCTATTTCAGGGTTAATTGTGGAAGACCAATATGTATATAAGGTTATTTCCCTTTTCGGACCAAATAGGCCATACTTGCGTACTGTAACGGTTTGTTTCTTCTTTTTTTGGAACTTGCAGGTAAAACCTGCGCCCTTGTATACCCCGAAATCATAGTCATACAATCGAACTCTTACCCTAGTATTACTATCGAAATAATTACTTCGGTTGTTATCGTGGAAAACTCCTCCATTAACTTTATGATTTTCTAAACCATATAACGTAGTCAATTTTGAATCAATTTTACTACTTGCACTTTTTAAAGTCCCAGAAGATTCATCGCTATTATCTTCATCTAAAATACTGGACAACATTGCGTTTTCATCAAATAGTTGATTCTCTATATGCTTATAAGTGTCTATTAATTTGACATTCCCAAACATATATGTGACACTATCAATCTGATGCGAGTAATCAAAGAGTTTATCCGGGAGCGTTTCGATTAAGTTAAAAAATTCTTCTTCAAACTCCTTTTTATAAACAAATGATCCGAAAGGCGTTATTTGAAAAATATCATCACAAACTTTCACCCTGCTTATGGTATCTAATAAGTAATGTAAAGGTTCGACAGGAATTAATTCATTCAAAATTTCAACAAAAACTTCTTCTTCTGAAGAATTGCCACTTTTTAATGAGCTTTGCCCACCTACCATATCGACCAATGGTACAAACCCTTCAATATCCACAATCCTGCTCGATGAACTCTTTAATGCACCGTTATTCCCTAAAGCATTCTCAACTTGCATAAAGTATTCATTAAACGCATCCTGAGAAGTAAAGCTCAAGTATCCATCTTCAACTACATAGCCGTTGCTGTTAGAGCTAATGCTACCTATGTTTTCAGCGATTGCTGTTTCATCATTTTCACAAGAAGGCATAAGCACACAAAGAAATGCAGATACAAGTATTATCTTTAGTCTGCACAGATTCGAATAATTAAATTTCATAACTTTGTAAAATTAGTGGGGCTGCAACCCCGTTAATAATTAATTAGTATTCAACCCATTCTTCGCTTGTCGGGGGATGGGTTGTTTCTTTCACCTCTCGTGTTCATAGGCAGTCTTAATTAAGTGGTAAAACAAAGATCAATAATTATATAATGCAGGAAGTTCCCTTGCTGTAAACAACCACAGCTCTTAAGCAAGAACAGATTGAAATTAAAAGCAAAGCTCAGACCAGTTATACCTCTATCAAAAGCTTAATCGATAATTACTCCGGGGATAATGTTGGTGATAATAGCGGAACACTGGAAGCCCTTTGAGAGCTGTATTGAAATTGAAAAATAAAGATGAGTGGCAACATAATTTTGGTTTAAAGTTAAAACCCGGCTAGTCTTCATCAAGAAAACCGGGGTATTTAGATTCAATAATTTATTGACAAATATAGACTAATAATTTGTACTGTGCAAGAAAGAATCGCACAGATTAGACAAGGTAATGTTTTAGCAGTTTAGCAGTTTAGCGGTTTAGCGGTTTAGTGGTTTAGTGGTTTAGCGGTTTAGCGGTTTAGCGGTTTAGCGGTTTAGCGGCTTAGCAGTTTAGCGAAAAAAAAGGAAAGTGGAAGGTGAAATCATCTTCAGTTCTAAGTGGCTGTAAGTTAATAGCCTAAAACCTAAAACTCTGAACTTAAACCTTAAAACAGTTTAGTGCTTCGGCTTCAAAATTTATTTAAAGTTTAATAGTTGCATTTGCTGAAAATAATTCTTATCTTTGCAAGCGCAAAAAGAGAAAGAGTAAACTCAAAGATATATTGCGGGGTGGAGCAGTTGGTAGCTCGTTGGGCTCATAACCCAAAGGCCGTCAGTTCGAGTCTGGCCCCCGCTACTAAAAAAGCTCCGGAGAAGTCTCCGGAGCTTTTTTTTTTGCTATAACACTATTATTTTCTATCCAAGTTGCTTCTTTAAAGCTGTCGCAATAAGTAACATACTTACATTTAATAATAGAGAAGCCCAGGCAAATGGATTGTCAAACATAAATACTATGGACAATATTCCTGCAAGTGCCAGAAAAATTCCGATCGCCATAATAATGGATGTTAAAAACGGATTTTGTTCTAGTTTTCTTAAAAGTAGAATAAGCACTATCCCTGATATAATAAAGGAAGTGCCGCACATTAAACTCATGTAGATTATCGCATTTAAGTCGGCCGGAGACAGACATTCAAGTCCGGTTTTAATCAAAGGGGTAAATGTCGCAATATCATGTATAATACCCAAAATCAAAATGGCAATAGCAAAAGCTTTACCAAGAGAAGTCAATTTGTTAGTTTTCATAGCAGGACTTTAAAATTTTAAGTTAAAGGTATGGCTTTTCTGTAAGCAACAAATAATTATTCAATCCTTCTTATCTTGTCTTAGCCTGTTGACTTCGTCTTTTAGTTCGCTAAGCATTCTCATAATGGTGATATTGTCGAGTTGCAGTTCCCCTTTTGAGAATTCTTTGGTTGCGATGCTGCAGGCAAATTCCCATATTTCAAAAATATCTGAGAGCTGGATTTTATAGGAGGAATAAAGCGCGTTGTCGGGGCATACCTCTATTTCGTCGTTAAGAATGGCAGATAGCCTTTTGTAGGTAATGCCCTCACTGCGGGTAATAAAAACATAGGTAAGCCCGGTCTTTAGCTCGGAAGCATTTTCGATATATCTGCCAACAATAAATGAGCCGTCGGGGTGGGGGGGCATGGAGCCTCCGTCGGCCGGAAATGCCCTGTACTTTCCGGCAGAGAGAAAGGGCAGGGAGATGGTTTTCAGGTTCTCGATATATTCGGGGTCGGCGTATCCGTTAAGGTAGCCCATAGATGCTTTGTAGGGCACTATTTCAATTTTGTTTTCTCCGCGGCTGTCAACTTTCAGAGGTAGAAGGATGCGATTGTCGGGCAGCTTGAGTATCTCTGATAAGGAATATTTTATTAAGTTTACAGTGACCAGCAAGTCTATGCTGGCCTTGTAATATCGCGACATCCTGATTAATAATTCGATAGGAGGTTCCGACACTCCGTCTTCGTATTTGGCGTAACGACCTCGCGTTATTTGCAAATCATCGGCTACCCTTTGCTGAGAGAGCCCGAGCTGGCTGCGCAGATATCTTATGTTTTCTGATAGTAATGACATTGATATTATTTGTATCAACAAATATAATACTATTTGATATAAAATGTAGTAATTTTGCTGTAATATTTGGAATAAACATGGACCGTACGATTGTACATTGCGATTTAGACAGTTTTTTTGTGTCTGTAGAACGATTGCTGAACAGCGCGCTTGTCGGGAAGCCTGTGTTGGTGGGCGGCAGCTCCGATCGAGGAGTGGTGGCTGCATGCAGTTATGAAGCGCGCAAATTTGGAGTACACTCGGCTATGCCTATGCGTTTGGCTAAGCAGCTTTGTCCGGAGGCCATTTTAGTTCGTGGCGACCATGACTTATATTCAAAATATTCCAATATCGTTACCGAGATTATTGAGGAAAGGGTGCCCCTGGTGGAGAAGACGAGCATTGATGAGCACTATTTGGATATGACGGGTATGGATAAGTTTTTCGGTGCCTGGAAAATGACGCAAGAGCTGCGCCAGCGTATTATTAAGGAGACGGGTCTGCCTATTTCTTTCGGGTTTTCAGTTAATAAGACCGTTAGCAAGATAGCCACCGGCGAAGCAAAGCCTAGCGGTGAATTGAAGGTTGATGGTGGTACAGAGAAAGGATTTTTGGCGCCGCTGTCTATTCGCAAAATTCCGGGCATTGGTGAAAAGACCTATCCCTTGCTTCGCAATATGGGCATCTCGCATATCCACACCTTGCAGCAGATGGATGTCTTTACCATGAGGCGGGTGCTTGGTCAAAACGGAGTGAACATTTGGAATAAGGCCAACGGTATTGATGCGAGCGCTGTTGTTCCCTTTCATCAGCAAAAGAGTATGAGCAAGGAGCATACCTTTGAGCAGGACACCATTGATATGACTCTTCTCAGGAGGGTGATGCTTTCGATGATTGACGAGCTGGCCTTTGACCTGCGCAATGAGGGTAAGCTGACATCCTGCGTCACTGTCAAAATCCGTTACAGCAATTTCGACACCCATACCATGCAGGCCAGGCTCTCTTATACTTCTTCCGAGCGTGAACTCTCGCAAAAGGTGTTCTTGCTTTTCGATAAGCTATACAGTCGCCGTATGCTGATTCGCCTGATAGGCATAAAATTCAGCAATCTGATAAGAGGCGCGTATCAGCCTGATTTATTTGAAGACAGGGTGGAGGATCTGAACCTGGCCAGGGCTCTGGATAAGATTAGAAAGCGTTACGGAACTCAAGCGGTAAAACGCGGTTCAGCACTTTAATAATTTCTTGCCTTATGTTGTTGAATCTTCATAGCTATTACAGCCTGAGGTATGGCACTATGAGCATTAAGGTGCTTATTGAGCAGCTCCGTGCCTATGGTTATGATACGGCAGTGCTCACCGATATTAACAACTCCTCAGCTACTTTGGATTTTATAAAGCAGTGCCGTGAAGTGGGCATTAACGGACTGGCAGGTATGGAGTTCAGAAACGGTAACCGACTTTTGTATGTAGGTATTGCCAAAAATGAGCAGGGCTTTAAGGAGTTGAACGATTTGATGACTTCAGCCAATCGTTATAAATCGGCTTTGCCGGCTGTGGCTCCGGAGTTTGATAATGTGTTTGTGGTTTATCCCTATGGCGCTGTTAAAGAGGGTGAATTGAAGGATAATGAATTTATCGGCATACGGCCGCATGAAATAAACAGGTTTGTAGTGGCTAGCCAAAAGCACTACGAGCGCTATGTGGTATTACATCCTGTTTCGTTTCGCGAAACGGATTTTCAGCTGCACAAGCAGTTGCGTGCCATTGACAACAATATTCTTATTTCTCAATTATCAGATGATCAAACAGGACTTTGCACTGAAGTTTTTATAAGCAGACATGAACTTATCAATAACTACAGCCGTGTTCCAAAGCTGATTGAAAACACCCGGCGTTTATTGGCTGAATGTAGCTTTGACTTTGATTTTAAAAGCATTAAGAACCGCAAGACCTTCACGGGCAACAGGCGTGACGATAAAGAATTGCTGCATAAATACGCCATTGATGGTTTAATCAGAAGGTATGGAGCTAATGATAAGAATGCCAAAGAGCGCGTTGAGAAGGAGCTGGAGATTATCGATAAGCTTAATTTTTCCAGCTATTTTTTGATTACTGACGATATTTGCCGCTATGCCCGTAGCCGTAATTTCCATTATGTGGGAAGGGGAAGCGGTGCCAACAGTATAGTGGCTTACTGTCTGGGTATTACTGATGTTTGTCCCATCGAACTGAACCTGTATTTTGAGCGTTTCATCAATCCCAAACGCACCTCCCCGCCCGATTTTGATATCGACTTTTCGTGGCGCGACCGTGATGAGGTACAGGACTATATTTTTAAAAGATACGGCAATAAACACACTGCCCTTTTGGGAACAGTGACTACATTCCGCGATCGCTCTATTTTCAGGGAACTGGGAAAGGTTTACGGGTTGCCCAAGGAAGAAATCGATAAAATAGTGGATTATCCCGATGCCTCCCTGAACAAGGATGAAATTACCCAAAACTTGTATGCCACCGGTAACGAGTTAATGGATTTTCCCAACATCCGAAGCATTCACGCCGGCGGAATTCTTATTTCCGAAGAACCCATAACATGTTATACCGCCCTGGATTTGCCACCCAAAGGTTTTCCCACAACACAATTCGATATGTACGTTGCCGAGGCAATTGGTTTTGAAAAACTCGATACCTAAAGACGTTTAGCAATGCCTGCTGCTCTTCTTTCAATAATATGCCTTCTTTATCCAGCGAATTTGC
>ENA-UOOK01000114-UOOK01000114.1-fermentation-metagenome-genome-assembly--contig:-NODE-114-length-89626-cov-9.739782_pt1 | contig 89626 bp, 67 predicted proteins | sample MGYA00245777_ERZ724023 | MGnify/ENA primary metagenome ERZ724023 (study PRJEB28704, sample SAMN03018312) | fermentation metagenome | biome: anthropogenic terrestrial biome; feature: soil; material...
GGAATAATTCCAGTAAGGGCTGAAGTGAGAACAAAATGTGGCATAAACGACCCTGTAGGTTTGATTATAAAACTGACTATATCTCCTACTGCTCCTACAATCCCACCAATAACAGGTCCTAATACTATACCTGCAAAAATAATTGGGAATCCTCCAAAATTGATTATGCCCGGAATAGTGATAAATCTGGACAATACAATATTGAGAGCAATCAAAAAACCTGAAATAGTGATATTTCTTATGCTTATCTTTTTCAAAAAAATACCTCCTTTCATATATGATATGACAGTCTGCCACATCAGAAAGAAGATATTACTGATGATGACAACGAACGCGATAATATACCGCAAGCACCTGCTTTTCGTTCAAAGGCAACGTTCCATCCTTTGACACTTAACGCATATTATCTACTCTGCCGATTTAAATTTTTAGACTATGTTTTAAAACATGACCCTTTTTAAAAAAATAGGTAAGCTCATATTAACATAATCATTTAATGTACTTATATATAATATCAAATTTTGTTCATTAAGTCACCCCAATTAGCTCTTTTTAAAAATCAAATAAAATGTTGGATAGCATGAAACAATGTTACTAATTTTGGTATAATCGTAGTGATGGTAACAATTAGTTATATATATAATATGGAAAGACCTAAATTCAAAACTATAAACTAATAAGGGGGTGGAATAATGGCAAACAATGCTTTAAATGGTGTAATGGGGTTATGTGTAGCGGATGCTTTAGGTGTACCTGTTGAGTTTATGGATAGAAATACTCTTTTAAACAATCCCGTAGTTGATATGGGAGCTTATGGTACTTATAACCAACCTGCAGGCACATGGTCAGATGATTCTAGTATGACTTTATGCCTAGTAGATAGTCTTTCTAAAGGGTTAGATTATAACGATATTATGACAAATTTCATGAGATGGTTTGAAAAGGGTAAATATACACCATTTGGAGAAGTTTTCGATATAGGGATTTCAACGAGAGAAGCTTTATTGCGTTTTGAAAGAGGAATTTTTCCAATAGACTGCGGTGGAGTTTCTGAACATGACAATGGAAATGGCTCTCTTATGAGGATACTTCCTATTCTTTTTTATTTACAATCTATTTATGGTAGCGAATTTCAGGATATAGACGAAGCTTTTAAAATCATCCATAATGTTTCTGCTTTGACACATGGTCATAAAAGAAGTCAGATTGCTTGTGGTATATATATATCTATTGCTTCAGAGATTCTTAAGCAAATGGATTTGAAAATAGCCATAGAATCAGGTATTTATAAAGCAATGGAGTATTATAAAAAGCAAAATGATTTTGTAGATGAGCTAACATATTTTAATCGGTTAGCTGAAAAGAATTTTTTTAAGACTCCTTTAGAAAAAATAAAGAGTAGCGGCTATGTGGTTGATACACTTGAAGCAGCAGTTTGGTGTTTGCTAAACACAAATAACTATAAGGACTGTGTTTTAAAAGCCGTTAATTTAGGAGGAGATACTGATACGGTAGCTGCCGTTGCAGGAGGACTAGCTGGATTAAGGTATGGCTATGACAATATCTCTAAAGAATGGCTAGCTACAATTGCTAAGAGAGAATATATTGAAGATTTATGTGAACAATTAAATTTAGCTGTAACAAGGACAGAGATTGAAAGGCCATGTGAGGCTAAAGAGGTTTTGTAATGGGCTTAATGAAATACAGAAAAAGTAATTTATTAAGTTAAAAATTCAATGCTGTAAAAAAGGCATCCTCAAATAAAAAATATAGGGACATTTTCACTTAGTGATATGTCTCTATATTATCAATAAAATTAAAGCTTAAACAGAAGGGTGGTGAAAGATTGGTTTTATTAAGATTTAATAAACCGATTCATAAAGATGGGAATTAACATTGAAGGCAACAAAATAGTTATTGCAAATGACTATATTTACAGGGAAATTCATATAGAAAATGGACCTTCAACGACAGTCTTTAAATTGCGCCCAAACGGAAAAAGATTGGGAGATGTATGGTATCCAGTTTTTGCATTTGAATCCAGTGTACCTTTTGAAGCGGCTGTTTCAATAAATGGTAAAGTGTATGAAGCAGGCCCATGGAAGCATGAACTGGATTGGGACAGAGAAGGTGCATTTACTGTAACAAATGTTGAAAAAGAAAAAGGCAGTTTGGGAGATATACTGCGTTTATATTGCACAGGGCGCAGCAGTGAGGTTCCGGGGGTGGAGTTAATTATAGAATACGAATTGGCAGATGATATGCCGCTGCTTTCAAAATGTGTAAAGGTAAAGAATATTTCTGATTTAGATATGATTGTTGATAATGTTGCTGTTGATATTTTGAGATACTTTGAGGGGAAGATTTCACTAAGTACTTTTAGTAATTATTATTGGGATGTAAAAAAAGAAGATGACTATTATGTGCCATGGACACGTATTGAATTTCCAGAAAAGATTTGCATGAAGCTTAAACCTGGAGAAGAATTTGAGACCTTCAAATTTTATGAGGCTGTAACATCATCTGATAAAGATGAGGAAGCAATAATACTGCATAGAATATATAAAAAACTAGCTCCATGGATAACCAAAGCCTATGTAAAGCAGATAGTAAATTCCTGCAATTCCTATCAGGAGCTTATTGATTTTGCAGATAGGGCTTCAGAAGATGGGATAGAAGAAGTCGAACTATTTCTAGGACAACTATTTACCAATACTGGTGACTACATTCTTCGCCCTGATATTTTTCCTAATGGCGATGCTGACCTTAAAAAATTAGTTGAATATTATCATACTAAAAATATTATAGTACTTCCTTATTGTTCAACGACCATAGCATGGCATAACAGCGAAGTATGTAAACAACATCCGGATTGGCAGTATTTAGGGCCTGATGGCATAAGATACAGCCCGGGAGGGCTTGGCAATATGTGCTATCAGTCACCATGGGGCGACTACATTTCAAAGAAACTGCTTTATCTTTTGGATGAAATAGGTTTTGATGGGCTTGCATTAGATGGACCTTATCATGGGCTTCCATGTCTGGATAAAAATCATAAACATGACAATCCTGAGACAGTTAAGTTTATGAACTGGATGTGGGAAAAAGAATTTTTCGGTGAAGTAGTAAAGAGAAACAAGATTATAACCTCACCTCAGGAATGGAATTCGCTGCTTTTAGGAACAAAGGAGCGTCCGGGAGGCTATCGTGAGGAGGATCAGCAGGCTATGGGCGGTATGCCCCTAGTGGTAATGTCAAGATCCTGCCTTTATAATGGACGTTACAAAGATCCTTCCTGTGCCACATGGGCTTCCTGCAACCTCGAATTATATCATGGGCACAGCATTGAGGCATCTGAGGAAAATATCGCTACATATGATCATGCCCTAGGCAGTATGTTTGGGTATGGACATGGAGGAGCGCTATATTCAAAGGTTCCATATATTGGTGATAATACAAAGAAAATATTTGATAAATGGGTTAACTTTTTTAAGAAATATAGACAAACCTTAGCTGGTGAGATGGTGCATATAGCCAAACCTAATGGATTTGAGCCTGATGCAGTATTACATGTGTCATTGCAGTCAGAAATCCCTGCGCTGCTGGTTATATTCAATCCAGTTGGTGAAAAACAGGAGGTTTCCCTTGAACTTCCGCTGAAATATGCAGGCTTTAAGGGAATGGATACAGCAGTAATCGAAGGGCATGGGAAAACCACATTGGACTCAAGAGGACATTGCACTTTAGATGTCAGCTTAGAGCCTTATGAAATAAAGAAGTTAGAAATAAAAGCTGGTAATTAAATTGGGAATATAATACTATACTTAAAAGGTAAAAGCTAGGCTGCTTTTTACGGCCTAGCTTTTGTATAAAAATATTAGACTAGCTAAGAAATGTTGGTAGAAAGGTGATTCAGATATGGAAAGATTAATGAGTACCAGGAAATTACCAAAAGTCAATGAGCCGTACAGATTACCTGTCAAAGAAGACTGGCTTGTGAGTTCAATAGAACGAAAGGCAGCAGTATACTGTGGCGATAATGACAATGAAATTATTATGACCAATGGACTTGTAAGCCGTACATGGAGAATACAACCAAATGCTGCCACCGTTGCATTTGATAATTTGATGACAACTGAATCTATTATAAGAGGAATAAAACCTGAAGCTATTGTTGAAATTGATGGGGTAAAATATGAAGTTGGCGGACTATTAGGCCAGGAGGAGTATGCTTATTTAAGATATGAATGGCTAGATGATATGTCATCAAACCCAGATGCATTCCAGTTTGCAGGTTTTGAAGTAGGACAAACTGAAGAAAGATTTTCATGGAAGCATAAACGATATTCTGCTAGCTTGCCGTGGCCTCCGAAAGGAGTATCATTGACTTTAAATTTTAAAGCTCCCTCTCAAAATCTACATGGTGTGGAGATTGCAGTACATTATGAGATGTATGATGGAATTCCCCTTATTTCAAAATGGGTTACTATAAAAAATAATAGTCAAAAAGAGATTAAAATTAATACATTTATAAGTGAAATACTTGCCGTTGTAGAACATGAATCCATAGTAGGAACCCCTGGCAACTGGGTGTTTCCAAGGATGCTTCAAGTAGACAGTGATTATGCATTTGGAAGTAGTATGGTACAAGGAGATGCTGCTCAAACTACCTACTGGGTACCTGATCCAGAGTACAGCACACAAGCAAACAATAGTTCAGCAGCTCCCGTAATGTTTGAAAGCAGGCTGCCTCTGGGGCCTGATACTGAAGTTAAAGTGGGCGAGACGTTTGAAACTTTCAGAACCTTTGAATTGGTTCATGATAGTACTGAGCATGAGAGAAGAAGCCTCGCTCAGCGCAGGATGTATAGAATAATTGCTCCCTGGGTGACGGAAAATCCAATTATGATGCATGTGACAAGTATAGATGCTGAGGTTGTGAAAAAGGCTATAGACCAATGTGCTGAAGTAGGCTTTGAAATGATTATTTTATCCTTTGGAAGTGGGCTTGACATGGAAAGTGAAGATGTTAAGTATATTGAAAGGGTCAAAGAGCTTGTGGATTATGCACACAGTAAAGGAATTGAAATGGGAGGATATTCACTTCTTGCAAGCCGGAGTATAAGTCCAGAGGATGATGTTATTAGTACTAAAGGAGCAATGTTTGGGGCTTCTCCATGTTTGTGCAGTAAATGGGGGGAAGATTATTTTAGGAAGATTACTAATTTTATTGAAAAAACAGGTATGGATCTTTTAGAGAATGATGGTTCATATCCTGGTGATATATGTGAGTCCACAAAGCACCCAGGACATAAGGGGACTGAAGACTCTCAATGGAGGCAGTGGAAGAAAATCACTGATTTTTACAAATGGTGCAGAAGCAACGGTATCTATTTAAATGTTCCGGATTGGTATTATCTTACTGGCTCCAATAAGAATGGAATGGGGTATAAGGAGGTAGACTGGTCACTTCCAAGGGAAAGACAGATACTAATTGGAAGACAGAATATTTATGATGGTACTTGGGATAAAACCCCAAGCATGGGATGGATGTTTGTCCCTCTAACAGAGTATCATGGTGGAGGTGCAGCAGCTACAATTGAACCTTTATGTGAGCATCTTGATACCTATGAAGCACACATGATTAATAACTTTGGAGCAGGTGTTCAGGCATGCTATAGAGGAACCAGGCTTTATGATACGAAGGAGACAAAAGCAGTTGTAAAATCAACGATAGACTTTTACAAAAAATACCATGATATTCTAGATTCTGATATAATACACGTTAGAAGACCAGATGGACGTGATATTGACTGTATTTTGCACGTAAACCCAAATCTTAATATAAAAGGTATGGCAATTGTTCATAATCCTCTTGATACTGTGGTTGAAAAGACCATAAAGCTCCCTTTATATTATACGGGACTTACTGATAAAGCATTAGTTGTGGATAAAGATGATGTAGCTAAAGAATATGAGCTTGACAGAATGTTTAATATATATCTGCCTGTAAAAGTTAATCCAAGAAGTACTGATTGGTTTATAATAAAGTAAATTTTAATATAAAAAATCAATGGGGGTATAAATATAAATTATGGAGCAAATAAATATAGATGTTGAAAAAAGAGGACAATATTATAAGCCTTTATGGAAAAAACTTATAACTGCTGGAAGGGCACATGAAGGATTGAGAGCGGATTGGCGCGAACAATTATCAAAAGTTCAAAGGGAAATTGAGTTTGAGTATATACGTTTTCATGGGATCTTTCATGACGATATGATGGTGTATCATGAAAATGAAAACGGGGAGCCATGGTATAACTGGCAATATGTTGACTCACTTTTGGATTTCTTGCTCAGTATTAATATTCGGCCTATTATAGAACTGAGCTTTACACCTTATGATATGCGAACCGGAGACAAGACAATTTTTTGGTGGAAGGGAAATATAACACCTCCTAAAGATTATGGAAAATGGGCTCAGCTTGTGAAGAAGTTTATAATACACTGCATTAATAGATATGGAAAAGGCGAAATTTCCAGATGGTATTTTGAAGTGTGGAATGAAGCAAACATTGAATGTTTTTGGACAGGTACTCAAGAAGAGTACTTTAAGTTATATGAGGTTACGGTTAAAGCAATAAAAAATATATGTAAGGATTTTAAAGTGGGAGGACCTGCTACTTCAAGCTCAAATAATGAAAAGGCACCTTGGGTTGAAGAATTCCTGGAATATTGTGGGCGTAGAGGACTGCCTGTAGACTTTATTTCTACTCATCCATATCCCAATAGTTTTCCAATTAAGGGTTTTGGAGATCCCTCTTATAAAGATGAAAACGGTACTTATGATTCAATGGTATGGTTAAAGAAAACGGTTGAGAAATTTGCCTACAAAGAAGCTGAAATACATATAACTGAATGGAACTCATCTCCAAGTTGCAGGGATTATGTACATGATACAGCTTTTATGGCTCCGTTTATAATACAAAATAATATCCGTTCCATAGGATTAGCAGATTCGATTGGCTTTTGGGATATTACTGATATATTTGAAGAAAGCGGAGCAAACCAATCAATTTTTCATGGAGGTTTTGGACTTTTAAATGTACAGGGACTTGAAAAGCCCTCTTACCATGGGTACTGGTTTTTATCAAGGCTTGGAGGGGAAATATTGGACAAGGGTGAAAGCTACATTGTAACAAGAAAGGATGATAGAATACAAGTGCTGATGTGGAATTACTGTCATTACAATGAAGTGTTCGCTAAGGGAGACTCATCTGGTCTAAAAAAATATGACAGATATTCTATATTCGAAGATAAAAAGGACATTGATTTCAGAATAAATGTGGATAATTTAAAAGGCAATTATAGGATTATCAAATATGTCTTTGATCGCCAAAATGGTTCTGTTTATGACAGCTGGATAGCAAATGGAGCACCCGAAAATCCTGACAAGGAAGAATTAGAAATATTGAGGTCAAACATGAAACCAAAAGGAAGTATATGCTATATTCAAGGTTCTAGCATAAATACAGACATTAGTATAAAACCCCATGGTGTGGTTTTTATTGAATTATCTAAAGTTTATTAAAATAGAGAGTGAATTTAGAAGGTACAGTATATTAAAAAAGCCTCATCTTAACAACTTCTGTTAAAATGAGGCTTTTACATTTATATCTAAATTAAATTTCTACCGCCAACTTATAGGCACTTCTTACGGCATCAATTACTTTTGCTGGCTTAAAGGAATCTCCAATGCAGTAGATTTCTTGTGCAATATGATCTTTAAGGGCATTATAATATAACTCATTTTCCGATCTATATCCTAGGGCAAGTAATACAAAGTCAGCATCTATTGAAACCTCTTTTGTTTCTGTTCCAGATGACTTTGCAAGTGGATTTTCTGTGTTTTTAGGAAGTAGTGGAGTCCAGCTCATATAAGGGTCTGGCAAGTATTTGCTAATCTTTTGTGCTGCAATAACCTTACCATCTTCAAATTTCTCAACACGACAACCATTACATAAATTTACGTCATCATTTAATCTTAAATAATTTAATAAATGTCCACGATTAGCTGTACATACACCTTCCATAAAGTTATCTGCCATCTCTAGTACATCTACTTTTTTATTGTGTTCAAATGCTAATTTATACGCAGTTTCAACCCCTACAACGCCACCGCCTATAAGTACTATTTTCTCTTTTCCGTCCAAAATAGAAGCATCTAAAAGGGCATCAGTGGCCATTGCATGAGGAGTATTTTTTAGGCCTTCAAATGGTGGCACAATATCTTTTGTACCATTAGCAAATACCACTGCATCAAATTTACCTTTTATTAATTTTATATCTACCCTTGTATTAAACTTCTTGATTAAGCCGTATTCTTTTTCCGCTTTGTTAACCTGACAATCAAGATAAGAGATATAATTATTAATATCAAATTTAACCATTGGGGCTCCACCAGATATAAGCTTACCGCCAACTTTATTGGATGCTTCAAATAAAGTTACTTTATGCCCTTTCTTAGCAGCATTAATAGCAAAGACACATCCTGCAGGGCCTGCACCTATAACAGCTATATTTTTAGGACTTTCTGTTTTTAAATTATCAGAGTATTTATCCTCAAATCCACATCTTGGATTTACAGCACACTGAATGTGTCCGCCTTCTACAAATTCATTTACGCAGCCTTCTTGACAACCAATACAAGGACGAATATCTTCAACTCTGTTATTATATAATTTATTTGGCCAATAAGGATCAGCGAGTAGTGGGCGGCCTAACATTACCATATCAGCCATGCCATCCTTAATCACCTTTTCAGCTAAATCTGGATATCCAAGCTTTCCTACTGCAACAATTACCACGTCTTGACCTTTATTGGTTTTAATATTGTCTTTGGTAAAGTAATCTTTTGCAGCCTTAGATACTAATTTAAAGCAGCCTGCTGGCATTCCTGCAGGTGGATGTGGTAACCACCAGTTATCATAACAGCCAAGATCCACATCAAAGCAATCAACCCCTGCCTTAACTAGTGCCTCCATAAACTTCAATGTATCATTAATTGTTCTTCCGTTTGTAAACTTGCGTATTGAAGGCATATTTTCAATATCCTCGTAGGTTTCGTTTAATGCAAGGGATAAATCTATTCTATACATAATTGGATAATGTGGGCCAACCTTATCCCTGATTGCCTTAACTAAATCCACTCCAAACCTATAAGGGTCTGAGTACTTTCCCATTTTACGGCGATTAAATGCTGGGTTAGTAAGTTGCTCAAGCAAATAACCTTCATGTCCATGTAAGTATACACCATCGATTCCCTGACATTTTGCATCTAAAGCAGCCTGTGCCCCATTTTTAATAATGGTATTCAATTTTCTATCGGAAAGACGTACGCATGGTATAGCTGGAATATAAAAGTTTTTATTCCAAGATGCTGAAACTGGCAGCTTTTTCTCGTTTACAACACACATTGGTGCGCCAACTCTGCCAAGGCCTGGTGTCAATTGTATAAATATCTTTGAGTCATACGCATGAACACTTGTTGCTAAGTCTCTCCATCCAACAAGGTTGGTTCTTGTCCTATCTATTCTTGGAAAATAAGATAGATTCCCAGGCTCAGTAACTGTTGGATCTATTCCATGAGAAATTGGAACTAGTCCTGTAGTCAAAAGTCCTGTTCCACCTTTTGCACGTTCAGTAAAATACTCAATCATCTTATCATTAGGACGTCCATTTTCTTCACACATCTGTAAGTTTCCCATTGGTGCCATAACCAATCTATTTTTAATCTTGACACCATTTATGGTTATTGGGGAAAAGATGTTGTTAAAAGGATATAATTCCCCAGTGATTTTACTTGCATCTTCTGGATGATCAATAAACCAATCACCATAACTATCAACTAATTTTTGGACAAGACTATCTGTTTTTAAATTACCCATATTTACCCCCAAAATTACATTTATTTTCCTTCCTTTTTGTTAACATCAAAATGGAGTTCTCTCAAAGCCTCAATATCATCACATATTATCTCTAATGGACATACTGCACAATCTACAATAACATTTTTCAATATATGATCAAATGCATTGGTGATAGTGTCTACTTCAAGGCTCTTTTTTACAAGGTCATCAGTAAAGGGATAATCGCCAACTAAAAAAATCATCCACACATTATTTACGCCTTCTATTTTCTTATAATGGTTAATAAAGAGATTTCCTATAATCTCAAAATTTATCCCTTTCTTAACGGCCTTTTTGCTGACACGAACGTTTTCCTTATTCTCTATGCTAGATGATAGAATCATATACCCTTCTGGAATCACTTTAAATCTTTCATATTCTAATCGCTTTATTCCAATGTAAGCTTTATTAGGATCTTCAACCTTGTCCACGTTCATAAATGTAATCCTTGAAAAATTAGTGTTGCCTTTAATTTCATTTAAATCCTTACCATATAGTAATATTCGATCCTCGTCTATTAGCTGATCATTGCTAGTTGGGCAATTATAAACTGTACACGGGTTAATCCTATGTCCAAGCTCAAAAGCAATCTCTCTCTCCATTAGAAACTCATTATTTTTAAGACAGTTCCATACTACATCTTTATTTATTCTAAGTTCCCTATATTCATAATCCTTTAGAATATCTAATGTTTCTTTAATAACATTATCATATACTTTCATATAAACCATCCATACCTTTAAATTTTTTCTTCAACTTCTTTTTTATCATGCATTTCTATTAGACTTTTATATATCTTTTCTATTAACTTACCATCACCATTTGTAATGTAAGTTACAAATGCTAATACAAACAAGACTGCAATAACAATCAAAATAATAATTAATGCTTTCATTGCGTATCTCCAGCTCCCCCATTATTTATTATAAGCTAAGACCTTTTATCCTTGCATATTCTGCGGCTCCTAATGCTCCCATAAGCTGCGGATCAACTGGAAGGTCAATTACTTTTATTCTTAAAACCTTTTCAATGGCTTTTTTAAGTCCTTTATTTTTAGCACATCCGCCAGTTAAAGTGATATTATCTTTAGCTCCAGCCTTTTTAGCCATTATGAAACATCTCTTAGCTACTGATTGTTGAATTCCAGCTGCAATTTCCTCTTTAGGTTTTCCTTCTCCAACAAGTGTAATAACCTCTGATTCAGCAAACACCGTACATTGAGAAGTTATTGGGATTACATTTTGTGTTGATAATGACATTTCTGAGAATTCATCAAGGCTGCATTCAAAAGCCCTTGCCATTGCCTCAAAAAACCTGCCAGTTCCTGCTGCACATTTATCATTCATTGCAAAAGTTAATACTGTTCCATCATCGTCTATTGAAATTCCCTTAACATCTTGTCCACCTATATCGATAATTGCTTTTACATTAGGATCAGTTACATGTACACCCATTGCATGACAAGAAATTTCAGATATATTTTCTTGTGCCTGTGGGACTTTATTTCTTCCATATCCTGTTCCTATTATATAATCCAAATCCTCAATTTTTTCTATTCCATCTGTTTCTGAAATAACATTATTCATTGCTATCTCTGCACTTTGAGCACTATTAATTTTACTTCTAATTGTTGTACTTGATACTATTTTTCCATCTTCATTTAGTATTACTGCCTTAGTATAAGTAGATCCTACGTCACATCCGCCAAAATATCTCATGTTAACCTCCAATATAATTTATTTATTACCAAGCTACTGTATCTTCATAGTCCACTAGGGTTGGGTCTAATGGCTTTTCTCTAAATACGTTAACCATATATTTATTAAAAGCTTCTCTCATTTCTCTTCTAGATACTGTACGCGCATCCATAAGATCATGAGGAACCCATATCATATGAATACCACGTTCACGTGCCTGATCTTCATAAAGTCCATGTAATCCACCGATATTTTTACAAGATACATGGTCAAACATTATTACAATATTTACATTGAACTTTTCACACATCTTCCAACACTCATCAAGAGAGTTCTCATATCCACCATTAGTATGGGAACGCATCATCATTCTTTCGTAGCTTTTAGCTAAATCTATCATTGCCTGATCTTTATCACCAATATGCATAAAGTGATGGGATAGCATACACTCCATATCAACCATTGTTTTTACTCCCCAGCATAGCTGCGCCCAGTATGTAAAATTAGTATAGTAGTGTGCAGGACATGCCCATACAATGGCACGATACTTTGGCTTATTTGCATCATTTCTTTTATCCATTTCATAGCCTTTTTTCATCATCTTATCAACTTTAAGATCTGCCTTTAACATATATGGATCTAGGCAGCCAGCACCCATAAATTCATATTCCCTTTGAAGTGCCAATGCTCCATTACAAACCTGAGGATAATCTGTACAGTTAACATCCCACTTATTTAACATACACTGAACTTCCTCATTGTACATTTCGCATCCTTTCCAGAATGCATCCCAATCCCACTTAACATTGTAATTTGTTTCAATAAACTTAATACATTCTTTTAGATTTTTTACTGCGTAGTCCTGAACCTCTTCCTCTCTAAACCTTTGAGGAGGAGTAATTTGAAAGATTGGAATATCTTTAAAATATCTTGACATAAATCCAGTCTGCCCTAGGGAGCCATCACATGGCATTGAACTTGTTATATAGGTTTTACCCACAATAGGGTAATCACCAGCTACGGCTACACCTGATTCTGAAGCAGGGAATGGACATACATCCGGAGCCAAACCAAAATGCTCAATAACATCAATATAAAACGGATTAGCTAATTGATCAATTTCACTAGGTACGCCTACTGCAAGCATTGCAATATCAAGCCATTTTACTGTAGGAAACCCAGCCATAATAAATTTAGGCGTCATTTCATCAAACATAATTGTATTTTCTCTAAGCTTAGCAGCTTTTTTACTGTTAGGGCGAAGATGCTCATCTCGTACAATCATGTCGGCAACACTATTAACAGAGTTATGTACTATAGAATAAAACTGTTCATGTGTATACCTAAGTTCCTTTCCTCTTAAGCCTAGTGTATGTCTGTCTATCATATTGGAAGCTGCTAAAAAGGAAGCCATCCATCTATATCTTTTAAGTGCCCTTATCATTAGTATTGGGTGGATGCCTAGTTTAACTCCCATATATGAATATAACTTAAGCCAGCGCCCAAAATCATACATGGTATCTCTAAAGCCTCTCCATTCACGTCTTGTAAATGATCTGCGATCATCCCTATAAAGATCCCCTATACCTTTCTTTGCTGTATTTTCGCTCTCCATCTATTTCACCTCCCCATTTTCTTGCAGCTTTTTAGCCTTAATCTTTTTAATCTCTAAACTTTCTACGAAGGCTTGTACCCTAGTTCTTAATTGTCCACTTCCTATACTTCTATAAGGCCTATCTATAGATAGAACAGGAACACCATATTCTGCTGGCATGATATGGCTTGCAAGTGTTCTCTCGTATGACCAATAAGTACAAAACTTCATTTGCTCATAAATTGCTCCATCTGCATTAAAATGCTCTACAAGTTCTTTTACATGGTCTTTTCTATACTCCATCTTGTGTGCTGCGCAATGCCTTGGACATTCCGTTTCGAGTAAGTTTTTCCTGATAATTTGAGTCAATGCATCTTCATCTTTTGTCAGTTTAATCTCTGATCTTCCAGGTATGGCACCATAACAAAATCTATCTGCTACAACTAAAGCTCCCGACTCTTCAATTAATTCAATCATATCTGGGTCATCAATTTCAGATCCAACAACAACTACTCTAGCCTTATATTTGCTTTTAGAGTCTGGCTTTCTAGTTTTAAGCTCCTCTAGTGTTTCCCTCAAATACGGTAAGATTTCCTTTTTAGGGCATACATAGGTGCATAAAACTATTTTGTGGAACTCACTTCCAGTGATTACAGGGTTTTTTGCGGTTTTCATTTCACCCATTTCGGTAATTATCCTGCATACCTCATTAAACTCAACTACAGCTTGTCTTATAGCTTCATCTGAAATATCTACTCCATAATTTTTATTTAAAGGCTTTAGAACCTTTCTTGTAATTTGTTCTCTCAAATGAATTACACAATCCTCATCATCTGAATAAGGTAAATCAAGATAACATCTTATAAACTTATCATTATCCGTGCCACATGTACCGAGTATCTCCATGTTTTCCATACAACGATTCATGGATTCACACACATCTATTCCTAGTAACGCATCTAAAAATTTATAATTACCCTCAATAGACCTTTCTAAAAGTGCACGAGAATATTCACAAGAACTATTTGCCATATAGTAAGTAGCAATCTCTGTTGACCCAGTGTTAGGCGCTCTTAATCTTACGGAAAAGCAGTTTCCAAGGTTCATAAGTACCTCGGGAATGTGATAACAAGTATAACCTAGTGGGTGTCTTCCTTCACTTTTTGCCTTTCTTACTAAATCATTATTAGCATCTTCTAGTAAACTCTCAAAGAAAATCATATGCTTTAAATCTTTCACAGAGGTATCCCCCCTTCCATTTTATTTTTTATTAAATAACATTGAACTTTTCTAGAGCCTTTCTAATCTCTACAACCACAGCGGTATTATCAGGTAACTCCATAAAGTTCTTTCCACCAATGTCATACTGGAGAATGTTCTTATCACTAGGAACAATGCCTAAAAGTTCAATTCCTCCCGTGTCTAGTTCTTTTACTAGAGTTGAATCCTCAATCCTGTTTAACAAAATACCGACTTTATCAAATTCAACCATTTCTTCAGCTACATCACGAATTGTCTTTACAACTTCCATACCTTTTCGGCTTGCATCTGATACTAAAAGTAAATGGGTTACCTTTTGCATTACTCTTCTGTTTATTTGCTCGATGCCTGCTTCTCCATCGATTACAACATAATCAAACTGGCTGCTTACCATTTCAATTACATTCTTAAGATAAGAATTTATTCTGCAATAACATCCTTCAGCTTCAGGCCTTCCAATAGCTAAAAATGCGAACCCGTCTCTTTGAACTATTGCATCAAATATTTTATACCTTGATTCACTTACTAATTCCATAGCATCTTTTGTATCTCCGTTTTCTACAGAATCAATTATTTCAGTTCTAATGTCGTCTAATGTTATTTTAGGTGTTACTCCTAGTGCTGTAGCTAGTCCAATAGCAGGGTCAGCATCAATTGCTAAAATCTTCTTATCTGGGTATTTCTGCGTTAATATTTTAACAATTGTGGCCGAAATACTAGTCTTACCAACACCGCCTTTACCCGTCAGGGCAATAATTGTTGGTTCCATTATGAATTACCTCCCATATTTAATTGAATTAACTTCACTGAACATGATTCAGTAAAATTAATTCAATTATAACATACATATTTAAACAGTCAATGCTTTAGGTCTATGCAGTAATATGATTTTTGTGGTCTTGTTTATTTTATAACATAAACCTATAGGCTATAGACAATATAAATTTGAAATTTATATTGTCTATGATATTATACTAGTAAGATTCAAACACCAAACATGAAATTTTTCGACAATGATATATTGATGGAGGTATACCATGGAAGAGCTAACATCTAGGCAAAAGCAGGCTATTGCAACTAAATTGAGGATATCTGAAGCCGCCATGAAATCATTAAAAACAACTTCATATGATTTAGTAAAAGTAACTGATATATGCAAGGCGGCCAATGTGTCTGTAGGAACATTTTACCGCTATTTTGAATCAAAAGACATGATGATTAAATCTTGTTATAACAGTATTGATTTATTAATAGTTGAAGATTATGAAAAAAAGAGGTTTGCCTCTAATATAGATGCAATCATTGGGCTTAATAATTCTGAGGCATCAATAGTAGAGTCTTTAGGGCATAATTTTATTACAAACAGCTATATACAAGTTCTTATGGATGAAAGTCAATATACGGTTTCTCCAAGTAGGCTCGTTCACTTAAAATTAATGGAGCTTTTAAAACTAGCTTTTTCTGAACATGAAATTATTGATACTGATATCTATGAATTATCCGAGTTTATTAATAGAACTGCTAGGGGAAATATATTTGATTGGTGCCTAAAAAGGGGTACAACTAGTCTTGTAGATGTTTGGACATCAGATATTAAAAAGATCATGACCGCCTATAAAAATAAGACCAATTAATTTATATTCTTATGGTGCAAGCTATAGCCTAAGATAATGCATGTATATTTACTATTTTAAGAACTCATTTTTAAGTAGATTTAAGGCTTCCTCAAAGTCTTCTTCAGGTACTCCTGATAGGCATAGTAAAATTCTTGGGTAATCACCTTGGCCATTTAAGTCTAAGGGTTTTACTAAAACTCCCGCATTTGCAGCTTTTTTAACAAGCTCACCAGATGTTTCGTCCGTTTTAACCTCAAGTTGAATTAAAAACCCGCCCAAGCTTGGGATTGCCTCAGCCTTATCTTTAAAAACATTTTTAACACAAGCACAAAACATGTTGCTTTTAGTTATATAAAGCTTTCTGGCTTTTTTAATTATCTTATTAAGATGTCCATCACGAATAAATTGGCATAAGGCTATTTGTTCAGTTATGGATGCTGTTTGATTATAATCTTCTCCAACTTTTTCATATTCATCAATTAAACCTATGGGTAAAACCATAAAACTGATCCTAACTGAAGGAAGCAATAACCTCGAAAAAGTACCCATATATATAACATTTTGTCCACCATCTAAACTTTGAAGGGATGGCACAGGCCTTACATAATATCTAAATTCACTGTCAAAGTCATCCTCTATGATTAAACATTTATGTGATTTTGCATATGAAAGCAAAGCTAGCCTTGTATTAATTGGCATAACATCTCCCCAAGGAGTTGTATGTGAAGGGGATGTGTATATTATTTTTGGGTTTATATTCTCAAAGCCCGACAAATCACTTGCTAGATTTTTATAAAAAACTGTTTTAAATCCTCTATCCCTAAACACCACTCTTCCTTTAACAAAATCAACACCAGTAAAAACAACTGGGGAGGATATTGTTGTTAAGGAACATAAAATATTGAGCAAACTTTGTACACCTGCTCCAACCACAATTTGTTCAGGCTCGCATATAACCCCCCTATGCTCTGATACATAATGGGCTATGGCAAGTCTTAAATCATATTCTCCTTGCGCATCTCCATAGTACAAAAGCCTTTCCCTGCTGCGAAGTGCGCTTTTGATATACCTACTCCACAAATCAAAATCAAAGCTTTTACTATCTACAGAATAACTTACAAAATCATATAATGGTTTTTTCTTGGGTGCTATTTTTTTATATTTCTTTTTAATTGGCTTTTGTATATTATCGTAATTTATATCGCATACATAAAAACCACTGCCAGGTTTTGAAATTATATATCCTTCTGCAGATAGCTGAAGATACGCTGCCTCAACGGTTGTCTTGCTAATCATCCTCTCTAGAGCACATTTTCTTATTGAAGGCAGCTTGCTTCCCGGTTTAAGCTTCCCCGTAGCTATTAGTCCTTTATAATGGATGTATATTTGAATATACAATGGGGATGATTTTAAATCTGCCTCATTTCTATTTTCCATAAACGTTTTACCTCCTAACTGTACTGCTAAAATTTTTACATTTTGTACATTTTAATAATGACATTTATAATGTATAGTATATTAAACGAACGAATAAATTTCAAATAAAAATAAAATATAAGGCAATCATAAAAGTGTATTATTAAAAAAAGTTGCTAAATACATAAAATTTATTTTTAAGAAATGTTAACGTTAAACAAGTAATTTAGGGGGGTCAAAAAATGAATACTACAAATTCAAATCAAAAAAAGTTTACTACACGCAAAATAGTTCTTATAGGATTATTTGCAGCACTTTCATATGTTTCTTTATACTTTAAAATTCCTATACCATCACCTGTTGGCAAACCATTTTTGCATATGGGGAATATGTTTGTATTATTGGCATCGCTGCTTTTTGATGGACTAATAGGAGGCCTTGCAGGTTCAATAGGTATGGGACTATTTGATGTTATGAATGGATATGCTGCAAGTTCACCTAAAACATTCATATTAAAGTTTGGAATAGGAATGATAACTGGAAATGTTGCATCAAAGAAAGATAAGGAATCCGCAAAATCACCTTTAAAATGGATTGCTGTATCATCAGTAATATTTACTGCAGTTGGAATATGGCTTCTCATACTTTCAATAAAAAGAGGAAACCAAATAGCAATACCTGGGATAGAAAAGGAACTTGTTATTAACCCGGTTTTGTATATATTTTCACTTATACTTGGCATTGCTTTAGGGATTGTAGGTATAGTTTCTAAAAGGCTTTCAATTAAAATGCAGTATGTAATAATAGGTGCTGTTGCAGGTATAGCATTTAATATAGTTGGAGAATTTGCATTTGGTGTACTTACACTTATGCTTGCAGGCAGCAGATTTTACCCAGCAGTTTTAGCTTCAGCAGTAAGCCTTCCCGCAACATTAATTAATGGTGTATTTTCAATATTTGCAGCCGTAGCCTTATATATACCACTTTCAAAAGCAGTATCAGAGTTTGAATTTTAAAATATATTTGTGAATAAGTAATATGAATAAGTAAGAGGTAAGAGATTAAGGACTCCTTACCTCTTACTTATTACTTTTTACCTACTTCTTAATTTAGTTTATAATATTAAGGTAAACATAAATATGATTTAGAAGGAAGAGGTTTAATGAAGAATATGGATTATAAAAGTCTTGAAAATAGATTGAAACAAATATCAGAAAAGTATGAGGCAACAGGGCTTACTGTGGCAGTAGTAAGAAATGGAGGGGTTGAGTGGACAACAAACTTTGGCTACTCTGATAAGGAGGCTAAAATTGCTGCAGGAGAAGATACGGCATATCGTATTGCATCAATTTCTAAGACGGTTACATCAATGGTTGTTATGACGTTGTGGGATAAGGGAATTATTGAAATTGACAGGGACATAAGCGATTTTTTGGGGTTTACTGTAAGAAATCCTCGCTATCCTGAAATACCTATAACCTTAGAGAATTTAATGACCCATACATCTAGTATAAGCGATAAGGGTACGTATCTTAATGCTGTTGAATCAGGCAAAGGATACCCACCACTTGAAGATATGCTAACTCCTGGGAGCACTTCATATGATAAAAGAAGCTTTTATAGATATAAACCTGGAAGTATGAATTATAATTATTCAAATTTTGGGTTTGGCATAATAGCAGCAATAGTTGAGTCAGTTACTGGGAAAAGGTTTAGCGATTATGCAAGGGAGGTTATATTTGAACCGCTGCAAATGGACAAAAATGCAAGTTTCCTTCCTAATCATATATCATGCAAGGAAAAAGTTGCAAACATATATAGGGACGGGATATTGTCTTTTAGCAAATCGACAGCACTTAGCGGAGAAGAGAGAATAAACAAGTTTCCAGTAGGAAAACTATACCTTCTTGCCCAGGGCAATCTTTACATAAGCGCCGTGGATCTATCTAGGTTAATGATAGCCCTTATGGAAGGCGGAACTTCAGGTGGAGAAAGAATTCTATCTAAAGAGGCAGTGGATATGATGAATAAAGTATACTACACAAGGCATAGATGGAACAAAAAGATGAATGGACTTGGACTAGAAATAACGGATAATCTCTTTAGCGGAAGACGGCTTAGGGGACATCAGGGCAGGGCATATGGTGCCACTAATGAAATGTTTTATGATATTACTGATAAAACAGGTGTTGTTTATCTTTCAAACGGCAGCAAATACAAAAAAGCATCTAACGGATACGCTGCAATAGGCTCTGAGATAATCAATGCTGTTTATGATGAGATTGGGAGTATATAACAGTAGAAAGTAGCACGCAAATCGTAGAATCGCCGCATACTAACACAATTGATATGATGATATAATATATGTAAAATAAGGAAAAGTAAAAAATATAGAGGGGTGTTATTATGTGTAAGAAAAAGTCATTGGTGATTCTATGTGCTATCATGCTTTGCGTATGGACACTAACAGGATGCGGAAAGACTCAGACGACACAGAAAGACGGCAGTCCTGATAATTCCAAACAGAAGGAACCTGAAGTTACCATAGCAGTTACCACAAATATTGTTGGTGAGCAAGCAAAGGTTTTGGAAGATATTGCTACAAGGTTTATGGCGGATAATCCAGGCATAAAAGTCGATTTTACAGCCCCAGGGAAGGGTTATGAGGATGTACTTAAGGTAAAGATGGCATCTAACGAACTTCCAGATGTTTTTTCAACCCACGGATGGGCAAAAGCTAGGTATGGCAAATATCTTGCAGATCTAAAAGATGAAGAATGGGCATCAAATATTACAAACAGTATAAAACCAATTGTTACTGATGAATCTGGCAAGGTTTATGTGCTTCCAATGGATGAAGATAAGACGGGAATTGTTTACAATGTTGATATTCTCAATGAGTATGGTGTTGAAATACCCAAAACATTTGATGAATTTTTAGCTGCATGTGAGCAGATCAAAACAAAGAGCGGTGGGAAGGTTATACCTGTCCATATAGGAGGCTCTGATGGGTGGCCAGAAGGACAATACTATGATTTCTTTGCTACCCCTGCTTTAATAAGTCCTGAGACTAATTACCAGAAAGAACTTCTTGATGGCACATTTGATTGGAGTAAGTTCGATATTTTGCCTGAGAAGTTTCTTGAAATGTGGAAAAAAGGGTATGTAAACAAAGACTTTTTGACATCAAAGTATATGGACTCAGTTAGCGCATTTGCTGGGGGAAAGGCTGCATTTGGTTTTTATGGGCCTTATTTCATAGAAGAGGCTAAAAAGACAAATCCAAATATAAAGGGCGGAATGATGCCTATTCCTTCAATGGTAGATGGAGATGAACCTACGTTTGTAGGAGGAGAAAAGACAACCTGGGGTGTATGGAAAGATTCAAAGAACATTGATGCAGCCAAAAAGTTTGTTGCATACTATGCAAAACCTGAAAACATCAAACTCGTTGCAGAATCTAATAGACTCCCTGCAGGAATTAAAGATATAGATGTTGATTGCGGAGAGATGACTCCATTTTATAAGCAGTATTCTGACATTCGTGTTTTTCCTTACTTTGACCGTGTTTACCTACCTAGTGGAATGTGGGATGTAATTTGTAAGAATGCACAGGATCTTGTTGCTGGAGGAATTACACCACAGCAGTTTTCACAGAATATGAAAAAAGATTATGACAGGTTGAGAGCTCAAAAGCAGTAGCCCTCAGAAGCAGGAACAAATGGAATGAATGTGTACAGGGCTTATATAAAAATATTTACCCTGTACACATTTTTATATAAGTCGAAGATATTGACTGGAGGGGGTATTAAATGGCTATACAGGATACAAATTTAACTTCAAAGAGCCAAAAAAAGACTTTACAAAAGAGTAATAAATCATCAAAAATAACAAGTTCAACAGCAATGTTGAATATAATGTATCTACCAGCATTGATATTATTTATTGTTTTTATTTTTTACCCCTTTATAAAAGGTGTTGCAATATCATTTACAGATTGGGATGGCTTTTCACAGGGCTACAACTGGGTTGGACTTAGTAAATATAAAGCAATGTTTTCTGATCCTAAAATACTAAATACAATTAAAAACACGTTAATATATGGCATAGGGAGCACCTTTTTTCAAAATATAATAGGATTGGCTTTTGCATTGCTCCTTGATCAGAAGATAAGAGGAAAAGGTTTTGTGCGTACATTAGTTTACCTTCCAGCTATAATAAGTGGCCTGATAATGGGATATATATGGTATTTCTTTTTCCAATATAATGGTGGAGCTATAAATGATATTATGATATTTTTGGGGAAAGAGCCTGTAAACTGGTTGGAAAACGGCAGGCGGGCAGTATGGATTATTACTGGTGTTAATACATTCCAGTATTTGGGCGTGGCAATGATTATATTCCTTGCAGGACTGCAGAATATACCAAGGGTGTACTATGAGGCGGCATCTATAGATGGGGCATCTTCCATGGCAAAGTTCAAAAATATAACTCTCCCACTTTTAATGCCTGCAATAACTGTAAGTGTAGTTCAAAATCTAATAGGCGGGCTTAAGCTTTTTGATGTAATCATGGCCATGACAGGCGGAGGACCAGGATATGCAACCCAATCTCTTTCCACCATGATGCATAGTCTATACTTCTCAGGACAAGATGCAGGATATGCAGCAGCCCTTGGCAATACGATGTTTCTAATCATATGTGTTATAAGCATAAGTGCCTTAAAGTTTTTCAGAAGTAAGGAGGTGGAGATGTGAAAAAGAAAAATACTTTGTACCAGATATTAGCCATAATTATTGCTTTAATTTATATGGTACCATTTTATATACTTATTAGTATCTCCATAAAGTCTCCAATGGATACCAGCTCAAAATGGATTATGCCTTCTTATATCTACCTTGACAACTTTGTTAACGCATGGAACAAGGCACATCTTGGAAGGGCTTTGGTAAATAACGTTATAATAACTGTAATAGCAGTAGTTGCTACATTAGTTATAGGAGCATGTGCATCGTACCCTCTAGCAAGGTACAAGACAAAACTCAATAATTTTATGTACACACTTTTTATATCATGTATGATAGTTCCAGCATTAACCATCTTGGTTCCACTATATAAATTTGTGGTTGACATTGGGGGAATAAATACAAGGTGGGCAATAATTCTTGTCCATATTACATTTTCACTCCCACTTACCATATTTTTATTTACTGGATTCATTGGTTCAGTGCCAAGGGAACTTGATGAAGCAGCTTTGATTGATGGGTGCAATAGGTTTCAAATATTTTTCAAAATAATACTTCCATTATTAAAGCCTATTACATCCACGGTTATAATACTTGTGGGTGTAGGAATATGGAATGATTATCAGTTTTCCGTGTTCTTTCTGCAGAAAAGGGACGTGGCAACCATTACAGTGTCATTATCACAGTTTTTCTCCCAGTTTCAAAACGATTTAAGTTATGTGGCTGCAGGATGCATAATAGGTATGCTTCCATTAGCAGTGCTGTATATGGCATTGCAAAAATACTTCATAAAAGGCTTATCTGACGGCGCTATTAAAGGATGATGGGAAATAATGCTGCCTTTTAGCGAAAAAAGGTAATTAACAACTCACATTATCATGCTTTGTAGTATAATTATAGACAAAGAGTGACATCAAGCATCAAACATCAAGCCTTGCATTTTCATTGCTGTTTGTGCTGCAGGGATAAAGTGGTAAGCCTTTATATTTGTGAGGTGTGTAATCTATGAAATTCACTGATTCATTGCGATTTAAACTTCTTACATTATATTTCATAACAATAATGATACCAGTAATAATAATTATATGGATAATGCCATCGTATTTTCAGGGATTAATTTCAAGGGAAACAAAAACACTTACTGAGAGTATCCTTGATGCTTCTATAAAGAATATTGAAATATACCTTAATGACCTAGAACGCCTCACATTGACACCTTATTTCAATGATGATTTCATATATGCTCTGTCTTTAAGGAGCAGCGGTGAATATGAAAAATGTGATGAATACAGTAAATTAGTTGTAGATAGGTCAATAAACAGCCTAATGGCAAACTATTTTCAGAATACAAGAAAGGATGTAGTAGGGGCAATACTGCTTCCTTTCGATGGCTCAGTGTTTGCTGTATCATCATATGGGCAGTCAAATGCTAAGCCTGGGTACCCTTATAGCACTAAAAAGTGGTATAAAGATACTATTAATTCAAATGGAAATGCAGTATTTATAAGCGCTCATCCACAGGATTACCTACAAAGAGAATGTGCACAGCAGGTATTTTCAGTAGCACGTTTAATAAAGGAACCCTTCTCCCAAGAGCCAATAGCAGTTATGATGGCAGATGCGGATGCTGCTGCATTAAGCAGTATAGTAAACGATATTAAGTTCAATGTTACATCAATTGTTTCTATATTTGATGATAAAGGCAACCTCCTTTATTCTACTGGCAGCCTTTCTGAATCTGTTATTAAACAGATATTAGATAAAAAGGAGCTTATACAGGGAGAGAGTGACTCATATGAGGTGGTAACTAGGCCCATAGATGGCCCTGATTGGGAAATGGCTGTTATGCTATCTCATGGTGAAATAAAGTCAAAAGTCAGATGGATGTATAACGTTGGAGTATTATTTGCTCTATTTGGAATCTTGCTTACATCCATGCTCTTTATAACACTTTCAACCCATATTACCAAACCATTTGGTGAGATGAAGGCTGTAATGAAGCGTGTTGAAAATGGAGATACTGATGCAAGGTTTGTTATTAAGGATAATGATGAAATAGGACAGCTTGGAAATTCACTAAACAATATGATATCACACCTTAATGAGCTTATTGACAGGGAGTACCGTGCAGTATTAAACCAGAGAAATGCCGAGTACTTTGCTTTGCAGTCCCAGATTCAGCCTCACTTTTTGTACAATACACTAAATGGATTTATAGGCCTAAACCGAATTGGGGATAGGGATACATTGGAAAAGGCCATTCTTTCTCTAACTAGTATGCTTAGGTATATAATTGAACATGAAAGTATGGCATCCATATCAGAGGAATTTCTATTCATTCAAAGATATTGTGAGCTGCAACAGCTTAGGTTTGATGAACGTATTTTAGTAGACATAAAATATATGCCCGACACATCAGAGTACAAGATACCCAAGTTGATTTTGCAGCCAATTGTTGAAAATGCAATTATTCACGGTGCTGAACCGCTAGACAGGCAGTGCAAAATTAGTGTATCTGCACAATTTATTCAAGAAGATGGAATCACTTACTTGCAGCTATTAGTAAAGGATGATGGCGCAGGATTTAAAATAGATGATTGTGATGACCCTAAATGCCTTGGAAATCGTAATGTAATTGAAAGACTAAAAATAGCATATAAAAGTGCAGTGTTTAATATTTCAAGCCAGCCAGGCTCAGGAACTGAGGTTAATATAAAGATTCCAAAGGGGGAACTGTTATATGAAGGTAATAATAGCTGATGATGAGAGGCTTATACGTGCCGGACTTAAGAGTATGCTTTCTGAAGCCAAAATTCCATTAGATATTGCAGGGGAGGCTACAAATGGGGAAGAATTGGTTGAACTTGTAAAAAGGCACCTTCCCGAAATTGCTTTTGTAGATATTAAAATGCCTAAAATGAACGGATTAGAAGCAATAAGTAAAGGCAAGCTATATTCTCCAAACACCCAGTGGATAATACTTACAGGCTACCCAGAGTTTGATTATGCAAGAGAAGCAATTAAGCTTGGAGCTGCTAATTATTTACTAAAACCTGTAAGCCCTGACGAGCTTAACGAAACACTTGAAGTATTGATTAAAAATGATATAAAAAGCAGGGTAGGCGTGAGCAAAGAGGTTAATAATGGCGAGCCTACAGATGTACCCTATGATATGGCGGAAGAGGTAAAATGCTATATAGAACAAAATTATATGTATGATATAGGGATTAATGAAATTGCAGAAAAACTAAACGTTACCCCAAATTATTTGAGTACTTATTTTCATAAAAAGACCGGCATTACATTCATAAGATATTTAACTGAAGTGAGAATGTTAAGAGCAAAGAAAATGTTAGAAAACCCCAATATTACGGTTCAGGATGTTGCAGGGCAGGTTGGCTATTATAGCACGAGCCATTTTATTAAATTGTTTAAAGAATACTTTGGTGTTTACCCATCTAAATGTCAGGCGCTTTTCTAAAAAAAGGATTGTATATAGGTTATGTAATTTATACCCTGTATACAATCCTTTAATTTTAAATATTTATCAAATCTTAAACCTTGCTACCATATCATTAAGATTTTGGGCAAGCTCAGCTTGGCTCTCCGCGGTGTTAGATATCTGTCCCACTCCTTGAGTTATTTCGTCGATTCCTCCAGATATATATGATGTATTGCTACTTGATTTTTCAGCATTCTTGTATAAACTTTCTACTGCCTGGTTTAGCTGATTCATTGTGGCTGTTATCTCCTGTGTCATTGAAGCAATATTTTGAGACATATCGCTTATGAAATTTGAATCCTCTACATTATCATCTAATGTTGTAAGGAACGTATCGTAATCTTTCATAACAGTGTTGTCCATAAACTCTAGTACCTCTTTGGCATTATCTGATAGGTTTTTAGTAGATGCCTCAACCTTTAGTATGGTATCCCCTATTATGGCTACTGTTTTTGATGATTGCTCTGCTAGCCTTCTCACCTCTTCTGCAACAACTGCAAACCCCTTGCCATTTTCTCCTGCCCTTGCCGCCTCTATTGCTGCATTTAAAGCCAATAAATTTGTCTGATCAGCAATACCTGATATTACATCTGACATGGCCTTTATCTCTTCTACCACCTTAACATCTTCAATTGCTTTTAAAATATTTTTTTCCTTTTCGTTGTACAGTGTTATAACCTGATTTCTAGATGTATTATTTACCTCTTTGGCTTTTAGAGATTTATCTTTTATAACAAGGGACTTATCATTGCCATCAGAGGCTATTTTGGATAATACCTCCATATTTGAGGTCACCTCTTCAACTGAGGCTCCCATTTCCTCAGTTGAGGAGCTTGAATCCTGCATCTCCTTTGCAATTCCTTTTGCAGAATCATTTATTTCAATGAATTTTGCATTAATCTCTTCAATTGTTGCTGAGAGCTCTTGGCTTGAAGCGCTTAAGTCCTGAGACTCATCCGCTATAATCTTAATAAGGTTTTTTAGGTTATCCTGTATTTGCTGAATGGAGCCTAGAGCCATCCCAAATTCATCTTTTCTGCCATTTTTTATATCTTGAGTAAGGTCATAGTTTGCTAGTCCTTTTGAATATTTTCTAATTCTATTAAGCAGCAGCATTACACTTTCTGCCATATATGTACCAATGATAATAGTTAAAATAAACGAAACAATTGATATCGTATTAACCATATGTTTAGAAGTATTAAAAATTTCTTTGTTCTTTATTTTTATCTCTTTAGAATTATTTTCATTCATGTTCGCTATTTTGTATAATTCCTTTGTTGCAGCATCTATAATTGCTGCAGTTTCTTTATATTGATAAAAATCAATCTCATGTTTGCCAGATTGACTTGATTCAATTATAGACTTAGCATTTTTCTTATACTTATCATAATTAGTTTTAAATGTGTTGAAGATTTCCTCTTCTCCTTCTAGGTAGTCGAATTCACTATTTTCGTACTCTGAAATCAGCTCATCACAACTGCTAAATAATGAACTAATATTTTGAGAATAGTCATTAGCTGATTGGGAGTATGCTTTGTATGATATAGCTTGCAGGTTGCTTGTAATCTGTGACAAATTACTTTCTACTTTAGTTAGTCTTATTACGTCTTCGGTGTTATTGTCACTTATGTTTTGATTATCATTTATCTTATTAAATTTAGCTAAGGATAAATAATTAGCACTAGTCGACATTATAATTATAACCAAGAATGCACACAAGAACTTAACTCTTACTTTGATTGTTTTAAACACTTTTATCTCCCCTTATTTTTAATTTTGTTTGTTCATGTATAGGATTAAAGATTAGAAAAAAGAATTGCTCTCACAACTAGTCTTATTTAATTTATTCGGCAAAATAAGGGTTTACTTTAGTTAAATCATTGTCAAAGAGGGAATAAGCAAAGGCGGGAACCCATAATATGAGCTTATTCAAGATGAAAATATAAAAAACTATTGAAATAAATGTTAAAATGCAGTATAGTTAATTACATAGGTAACTAACAAATTAACATAGTAATTACGGGGGTGATATATTGCTTGATTTAAGCTCGGATAAGTCAATTTATATACAGATTGCTGAATCCATAGAAAATGATATTCTGCTAGGAAATCTAAAAGAAGAGGATCAGGCACCCTCTACTAACCAATTTGCTAAAGTATATCAGATAAACCCTGCCACAGCAGGAAAAGGGCTAAGCCTTCTGGTAGAAGAAGGAGTACTTTATAAAAAAAGGGGACTTGGAATGTTTGTGGCAAAAGGAGCAAAGAGAAAAATTCTAGGGAAAAGGCAAAAGACATTTTTCACAGAAATCTTGCCAGAGATTATGGCAGAGGCTGAAAGGCTTGAGATACCAACAGATGGGTTAATAAAGTTTTTCAAAGATTATAAGGGGGGAAAATAGAATGCTTGAGGTCAAAAATCTAAACAAATCCTATGGCAAAAATCAGGTGCTAACGAATGTTAATTTAACTTTAGAAGAGAACAAAATTTATGGACTATTAGGCAGAAATGGAGTGGGAAAAACCACTTTATTGAATATAATAGCTGGTCAAATAGTAAAAGATAGCGGAGAGGTAAAGCTGCACAATCAGGATGTATTTGAAAACTCAAAGGCTATGGAGGACATCTGCATTGTAGAGGATAGAGGGGCAGCATTTGGAGAACAAAATGTAAATAGGTTATTTGAATTAGCTAAGATAATGTACAAAGACTGGGATGAGGAATATAAAAATTATTTGGTTAGCCAATTTAGTTTAGATACAAAGAAGAAATATAAGAAGCTTTCTAGGGGGTATCAAACCATAGTAGGATTAATAATAGGTTTAGCTTCAAGATCAAGTCTTACAATATTTGATGAACCCTCCTTAGGATTAGATGCAGTATTTAGGTATAAATTTTATAATCTACTTCTTGGGGATTATGGTAAAAACCCAAGGACTATAATTATTTCAACTCATTTAATAGACGAGGTTAGCAATTTATTTGAAGATATAATCATATTATCACAAGGGGAAGTAATGATTAAGGGAGAAACCCATATGTTGCTTAAGAAAGCAAACTTTTTAAGTGGAAAAGAAGAAAACCTTTTAAAAATTATAGATTCAAAGAAAGTAATTAGCAGGGAAGAGTTTGGAAAAACAATCATACTAGGTATATTTGATGATTTAACTCAAGATGAGATCCATGATTTAAAAAGCAATGGAGTTGAGATAAGTCAAATACCATTGCAAAAGTTATTTGTATATCTAACAGAAAAAGATACTGTAAAGGTGGGGATATAATGGATTCAAGCAAAAGAATGATCAAGTTTCAAAATCAATGGGTTAAAAAGTCCTTAACTAGTATTTGGATTATAATGATAACTTTAGATTTACTAGGATACGCCGTCAACTACTATTCTAGTAAAACAAGTAGTATGGGATTAGTGAATGATGATTTACTTTCTGTAGCAGGAGCCAACACATTAGTTATAGGTATTTTTCTTGTAACCTATGGAATAATGGTGTACTATGAAAACTTCCCAATTGCAATTGGATTTAGTGCTACAAGAGGGGATTTTTGTAAAGCCGTTATTATAAGCAACATTATAATGTGTCTAGCCATAGCCGTTGTATTTGGATTATTAATGTATATTGATAGGTTTATTGTAAGTGCAATTGGAAGACAGCCAATGGTGGAGTTTGGTATATTTAATACTGCAGAGGATAATATTTTATATATTATATTTTCTATGTTTATTTTGTTTTTAACATTAATATCACTAGTTAATTTTGTTGGGTCACTTTTGTATAAAGTGGGATGGATTAAGTTTTTGATTGGATATTTAGCCATAACTATTTTGGTAAAGCTCTATAACAACTCCATATGGGTGAATATGTGGGATAATTTGAGGAAAACGCTCACCACGAGGATTACACCTATTAGTTTAATATATTTGCTTATAACAATTTTTACATCCTATATACTTGGCTACCTTGTTATTAAAAGAACTAATATTAAATGTATCAAGAATTAATATATTTACCTTTATAGTGTTCATTATATTTAAGCAAGAATAACATATTTTATATTATTGAATAAATCCTCCTTAGTTTTATAATAATTAACTAAGGAGGATTTTATTTATATAAAATAGTTTATGGTAAAATAGTAATGTAGTAATTATTTTCTAATTATGTGGTAAAATTGATACAACAGAGTTAAAAGGGATGATTTTAATGGACAAATGCTTTATTGGAGTTAGAAATGTTAAAAAAGTTTATAGCATGGGTGAGGTTGAAATAAATGCATTAGATAATATATCTTTCTCTATAGAAAAGGGAGAGTTTGTAGTTATAGTAGGACCAAGCGGTGCTGGCAAAAGTACTGTACTGAACATTTTAGGTGGAATGGATTCCCCAACTAGCGGTGAACTTATAGTTGACAATAATGAAATAAATAAGTATTCATCAAGGGAATTAACCACTTATAGGAGATACGATATAGGATTTGTTTTCCAATTCTATAATTTGGTTCAAAATCTTACTGCATTAGAAAACATAGAATTAGCAACCGAGATATGTAAAGACCCATATGAGCCCTCTTTTGTGCTAGAGCAGGTAGGGCTTAAAGATAGAAAAGATAATTTTCCAAGTCAGCTTTCAGGAGGGGAGCAGCAGAGGGTTGCAATAGCAAGAGCTCTTGCGAAAAACCCAAAGCTTTTATTATGTGATGAGCCTACAGGGGCATTAGACTATAATACTGGGAAATCCATTCTGAAATTACTGCAGGACACAAGCAGGGACAACAATATGACGGTAATAGTGGTTACTCACAATTCAGCTATTGCGCCCATGGCTGACAAGGTTATAAAGATAAAAAATGGGAGAGTAGAGAGCGAGGAAATAAATAAAAATCCTATTCCAGTAGAAAGGATAGAGTGGTAATGAAAAGTACTCTTTTAAAGGATACGTTTAGGGAAATAGGCAATACATTAGGAAGGTTTTTAGCTATTTTTACTATAGTAGCCTTAGGAGTAGGTCTTTTTGCAGGTATAAAGGCTACAGCCCCAGATATGAAAATAACTGCAGACAAATATTTTGACGATTACGACCTTTTTGATATTCGTCTTGTATCTACCATGGGGTTTAGTGAAAAGGACATAGATGAAATAAAAAAGGTATCAGAAATTGAAAAGTTAGACCCTAGTTATTCAATGGATGCTTTAGCTGATGATGGAGAAAAAACTAGGGTGGTAAAACTGCTGTCAATTCCTAATGATATGGATAACTATGACGATTATGTAAACAAGATAAATCTAGTTAAGGGAAGACTCCCTGAAAAAGAGGGAGAATGTTTGGCTGAAAGAGGGAGCATGACCACAGAATCCCTATCAATAGGCTCTAAAGTTAGGTTATCTAGCGGCACGAGTGAAAAAATAGGAGATAGCTTAAAAAGAGATGAATACACTGTAGTAGGATTAGTCGAGAGTCCTTTATATATATCCTTTGAAAGAGGAACTACAACAATTGGTAATGGGGAAATAGACAGTTATATTATGATTCCTAAAGATGATTTTACCATACCTTATTTTACTGATGTATATATAACCATAAAGGGAGTTAAAAATGCTCAAACCTATGATGATGAATATGACAAAATACTAGAGCCCATAGTGAAAAACCTAGAGGGCGTTGCAGATATAAGGAAAGAAGATAGGTATAACGAGATAATAGATGAGGCCAATGGCAAACTAAACAAGGCTAAAAAGGACTTAGAAGAGGGAGAAAAAAAGCAGCAAACAGAGCTTAAAAAGGCTGAAGATAAACTATCAGATGCAAAGATAAAAATATCAAAAGGAGAAAATGAATTAGCCCAAAAGGAAAAGGATTTTAATAAAACAATAAAAACTGCTGAAGATAGACTATCTAGCGAATACAACAAAATAGAGCAAGGAGAAAAGGAATACTATAAAAATCTTAATTATTTTAATGACAACAAAAGTAGAGTAAATATCCAATTGAAAGAATCTGAGGATAAAATAAAACTTGCTGAAGATGAATTAAACAAAAGTGAGGATGAGTTAAACAAGCTTAAGCTGAGCCTAGATTATATAACGAATCCAGAGGAGAAGGCCAAGACATTAGCAACAATAGATATTTACGAAAAGCAAATTGAAGATGGAAGAGGTAAAATACTATCATCTAAAGCTGAAATAGAAAAAGGTAGACAAGAATTAATATATGGTGAGCAGAAATTAAAGGAGACCAAAAAAAGCATTGATGAAGGAAAGTCAAGGCTTCAAAGTGAAGAAAAGAGGCTAAAAAGTTCAAAGGAAACGGCCAAGGGCGAGTTTAGCTTAGCCCATAAAAAGCTTAACTCATCTAAAGAAGAATATGAAAAAGGATATAGTGAATATAAAAAGTCTAAAGAAGAATCTAATGATGAGTTAAACAAAGCTAGAGAGAAGATAGCTAAAGGGGAAAAAGATATAAGTGAAATTGAAAAACCCAAGTGGTATATAATAAAAAGAAATAAAACCTATGATTTTGTGGATTATGGAATGGCTGCTGATAGGATTGATGCCATAGCCCAAGTATTTCCTGTATTTTTCTTTATTATAGCGGTACTTGTATGTCTAACCACTATGACAAGAATGGTTGATGAACAGAGATCTTATATAGGTAGTTTAAAGTCAATGGGCTATAGGAATATTGCAATAGCTTCAAAATATTTATTGTATTCAGCCATAGCTAGCATATGCGGCAGCATAGTAGGCCTATTAATAGGATTTAAGGTTTTCCCAACAGTAATATTCAATGCTTACAGGATAATGTATATTATGCCTCCTGTTATAGCAGAGTTTAACAGTTATTATGCTATAATCTCAACTGTTTCAGCAGTTTTGGCAACCACCATGGCTGCTTGGATAGCTTGTTATAATGAGCTTAAGGAAACTCCAGCCAACCTTTTAAGACCTAAGGCACCTAAAGCTGGTAAAAGGATTTTACTTGAAAGAATAAAATTCATATGGAATAAATTAAAGTTTTCGCAAAAGGTTACTGCAAGGAATTTATTTAGATATAAGAAACGCTTTATAATGACAATAGTAGGAATAAGCGGATGTACAGCCCTACTTGTTGCTGGTTTTGGCCTTAAGGATTCTATTACGTCTATAACTGATAAACAATTTGGCGAAATATATACATACCAGATAGCAATAGAATTAAAGAATGGTATAAATAAAGGACAATCAACTAAAGTTTTGGATCATATAAAAGGCGACACAAATATTAATGACTATATTTTAATTAAAGACCAGGTAGTAGATATTGATAAAGGAAATATAGAAAAGACTGTAAACCTAATAGTACCTGAAAAACCAGAGCGCATTAAAGACTTTATAACATTAAAAAATAGAACCACAAAGCAAGAGATAAATATACAAGAGGATGGAATAGTTTTAACAGAGAAAATGGCAAAGCTTTTAAAAGCGGATGTTGGAGACGAAATATATATAAAAGTAGATGAAGACAAAAAGGAAAAGGTTAAAATTACAGGAATTACTGAAAACTATTCTTTTCACTATATGTATATGTCACCTAATGTATATGAAAAAGTATTTAAAGACAAGGTAAGCTTTCAAAAGATATTAGCAAAGACAACAAATACTGATGAGGATTATATATCTAAACAGTTATTGCAATATGATGATGTTGGTTCCGTAAGGTTTATTACAGGAATAAGCAAGAACTTTAAGGATACCATAGGAAGCTTAAACTATGTAATACTGGTTCTTATATTTTGTGCAGGTGCATTAGCTTTTGTAGTATTATATAATCTAACTAATATAAATATAAGCGAAAGGATAAGAGAGATTGCAACCATAAAAGTTTTAGGATTTTATGATGAGGAAGTTTCAAAGTATGTATATAGAGAAAATATAATATTAACCATAATAGGCACAGCATTCGGACTTGTTTTGGGGGTATTTCTTCACAGGTTTATAATACTTACAGCTGAAACAGAATTTATAATGTTTGGAAGAAAAATAAGGGTTGTTAGCTATATATATTCAGCCATTTTGACAATATTGTTTTCTGTTTTTGTTAATTTTATAATGTATTATAAATTAAAGAAGATAGATATGGTAGAGTCTTTAAAATCCGTAGATTGATCTCAATCTATAAATGGCAAACCTTGGCATAACTCAAACCGAAAGTGCCAGCCACTTTCCGTTAAGTTATGCCAAGGATTGGTAAAGCCTGTAGATTAATTTCAAACTAATACTATCATTATGTAATAAAAAATAGGGGGGAAAATATGAAAACTTTAAAAAAATTCAAAAACACATTTATGACTTTTTCAATACTTTATATCACATTAGGCATTGTGCTTATAATATGGCCAGAGATTTCAGCACGTATTATATGCAACATATTTGGTATATTGACATTAGGATTCGGAGCAGTAAAAATGATAAGGTATTTTAACGGGAATACCTATGACACGGCTTTTAGATTTGATCTTGCCCAGGGAATATTATATATAATACTAGGAATCTTTATACTTGCTGCTCCTAAAGTTGTTATCTCTATACTGCCTTTCATATTAGGATTAGCCATAGTTATTGATAGTATTATAAGGATACAATTAGCCATGGATTTAAAAAGAGGACAATATACTAAATGGAGTACAAGCCTCGTATTTGCAATAATAACCGCCATATTAGGCACCATCTTACTATTCAACCCATTTAAAGGCGGAATTGCGCTCACAATATACATGGGAATATCCCTCGTCGTAGATGGCATAGTAAACCTTTGGGGTCTAATCCATGCAACAAAAATTCTAAAGTAGAATGGCAGACTTTGGCATAACTCAAATCGAAAGTGCCAGCCACTTTTGGTTAAGTTATGCCAATGTTTGGTGGTTTAATTTCTTTTAAATTATGATATAATTTAAAAGAAATAATTTTTTGCGTATATAAGGAGATAAATATGGATGGAATATCTTTAGTAATAAAGTCTGTAATACTAGGAATCGTTGAAGGAATAACAGAGTTTCTACCTGTATCTTCAACAGGTCACTTGATTATTTTTGAAAACATAATGGGATTTAAAGGCACAAGTCCAAATTACGTTCAGACGTATACATATGTTATACAGCTTGGAGCAATACTAGCCGTAATCATACTTTATTGGTCAAAAATAAAAGATACCCTTGTAAACTTTTTTCCTAAAAAAGTTGGATATGAAAAATCAGGATTCAAGTTTTGGTTAATGATAGTTATAGCCTGTATTCCTGGAGGCGTATTTGGAATATTATTTAATGACTTAGCAGATGAATATCTTTTTAAGCCAGTAATTGTTGCTATGACACTGTTTCTAGGTGGTATATGGATGATTTATGCAGAGAAGAAGTTTAGAAATAAAGGAAGTAAAAGCAGTAGGAATAGCAGAAGCAGCAATAATGCAAAAGGAAATGAGATAAACGTAAATACAAAGCAGTCAATAACGATAGGACTATTCCAGTGTTTGGCAATAATTCCTGGAATGTCTCGTTCAGCCTCAACAATAATAGGAGGATGGATATCAGGACTTTCTACTGTTGCAGCTGCTGAGTTCTCATTCTTTTTGGCGATACCTGTTATGATAGGAATGAGCCTCTTAAAGCTTATAAAAGTTGGAGGGCTAGCTAGCTTTACATCTATTGAAATTATTTCACTAATTGTTGGTTTTGTAGTTTCATTTATAGTAGCACTTATGGTAATTGATAGGTTCATTTCATATTTGAAGAAAAAGCCAATGAAGATATTTGCAGTATACAGGATGATATTTGCAGTTATAGTTTTAATTGCAGGTTTTATGGGAGTATTCTATTAGAATAGACAAAAAATAATATTTGTAAATAGCAAAAAGCCATTAGGTAAATATTTACCTAATGGCTTTTTGCTATTTATCGGCTTCCCTGATAAATGTAGATTACAAATGAAAATTCAATTAAATTGTCATAAAAGGAGGGAAAATATCATAAATGCAGAATATTGTAGTAAACAAGATAAAGAATGAGGTGTTATAGATGAAAAAAGTAGCATCTTTACTATTGTCATTTGCTATGATATTTGTATTCATGGGGTGCGAACAAAGTAGTAAAGCTATAAAGAGGCCAGAAATAAATAATGTTGAAACTGTATCTCCACAGGAAAGTAAGGATAAGGATGCAGAGATTAAGCAAGAGAAAACAGAGAATACAAAGGAAACAGAAGAAAATAAGGATAAAGCTAAAGATTTAGGAAGTATAAAGATACACTACATAGATGTAGGACAGGGTGATTGTGAACTTATTCATGTAGGTAATGCAGCAATGCTAATAGATGCAGGAAATGCAGAAGATGGGGATAATATAGTTAGATATATAAAAGATCAAGGCATAAAAAAGTTAGATTATTTAATATTAACCCATCCCCATGCAGATCATATAGGTGGGGCTAAGGATGTAGTAAATGCTTTAGAAATAGATAAAATTATAATGCCTAAAGTATCTCATAACAGTAAAACCTTTGAAGAACTATTATTAGCTATTAAAGCTAAAGGGCTTGAAATTACAAGTCCTATTCCTGGACATGATTATAAATTAGGAGAAGCCAGCTTTAATATATTAGCACCAAATAGCAGCAACTATGACAATCTAAACAATTATTCTGTAGTTGCAAAGGTAAGCTTTGGCAAAACTTCATTTTTATTTGCTGGAGATGCTGAATCTGCGTCAGAAAATGAAATAATTTCTGCTGGTTTTGACCTTAAATCGGATATACTTAAGATAGGACATCATGGAAGCAACACATCAACTAGCAAACAATTTTTAAAGGCAGTAAATCCTAAATATGCAGTAATAAGCTGCGGCAAGGGCAATAAATATGGTCACCCAACACAAGCAACTTTAAACAATCTTGCAGCTTCGAGTGTGGAAATATATCGTACTGATGATTCAGGAACCATTATTGCCACAAGTGATGGAGAAAGGATTAGTTTTGATAAGAAAGCCAGTCCTGTAAAGCAAAATGCTCCACCTAAGGCTGATTCTAAAAATACCGGTGCAGTAGCAAAACCCATTGCTAAACCTTTACCTAAGCCTCAAGCTAAGACACCTGTATCTGCTAGTGATAAAAAAGATGAGACGGTATATGTAACAAGTACCGGGAAAAAATATCATAGAGAAGGCTGCCAATTTCTTAAGAAAAGTAAAATACCTATGAGTTTAAAGAAAGCAAAAGGAAGTTATGAACCTTGCAGCAAGTGCAACCCGCCAACATAAGGAGGAAAATATTATGAAAGTTATAATAGATAGATTTGAAGGGAAATATGCAGTATGCGAAAAGGAAGATAAAGAAATGATGGATATAGACAGGGGAGAGATTCCATTAGATGCAAAAGAAGGCGATGTGCTAATTATTGATGGCAATACTATAACTATAGATAAAGATGCAACAGAAGAAAGAAGAAAAAGGATTCAGGCATTAATGGATGATTTGTGGAATTAGTTGCTAAAGCAAAGCCTAATATTTTAAGGAGAATAATAAATATGAGCTTGTTTTATTACAAAACTGATATAGGTAAAATAGCTATAGAAGATAAAAACGGCAAAATAGCAGCCATATATTTCCAGGGAGAGGAATTACCACTGGAAATTGATATATTTGAATCACCTATTTTAAAAGAAGCAGCAGATCAAATTAAAAGGTATTTTGAAGGTGGGCTTAAACATTTTTCATTGCCATTAGATCCTGCAGGAACTCCATTTATGAAGGAAGTATGGGGATGCCTATGTGAAATTCCATATGGCAGGACACTAACTTATAAGCAGGTGGCAGAAGAAATAGGAAGGCCTAAATCAGCCCGTGCAGTTGGTGCTGCTTGCAGTAAAAATCCAATACCAATTATTATTCCATGCCATAGAGTAATAGGCAAAAGTGGTAATCTTACAGGATATGCTGGAGGATTAGACATTAAAGAGAAACTGCTAAGGCTTGAGGGGAACATATATGGTATAATATAGAAGAAGGTGTTTTAATAATCTTTCAAAATAAAATATCATGGGGGACTAAAATGGATAGCGAGAGCTTGATGGAAATAAGGAACAATATAGGAATGATTCCTGTATTAGAAGAGCATATGGAAAAGTTAAGAAAGGCTACATATAAGGCTGAGGGTGATGTTAAAGTGCTTCTTAGAAAGTATGAAGCAGAATCACTAGATGTAGAAAAGCTTAAGAAGGAATCATTTTCTTCAATAATATTAAAGCTTATTGGAAAATATGATAATAAGATTGACAAAGAAACTAAAGAGATGATTGCCGCTAAAATAGAATATGATAAAGCTTGTGATAGGATCAATAACCTATATATACAGAAGGATGAGTTAAGCAATAGGATATATGAGCTAAATCGTGATAAAGATACATATGACTCTGAGATAAAAAGAAGGGAACAAGAGATTATAAGAGATGTTGCAAGTGAAGTATATGCTCAATATATGCAGCTAGAGGAGGAACGTAAAACACTTGCAAAACAGTCTATTGAAATCGATGAAGCAATTAGGGCGGCTACTAGGGTAAAAAGCACAATAGATGCTGTAATTGGGTATCTAGATAGTGCTGAAGGATGGGCCACTTATGATGTTTGGACTAAAGGCGGGATAATAAGCCATGTAGCAAAATATGACAACATTGATAATGCTAAAGAAACCTTTAATAGATTGTATTCTCAGATAAAAGATTTAGAGAAAGAACTTTCGGATGTGGCTTTACTTGGGTATGCAGATTTCTCAGGTATAGATGGAACCACAAGAGCAATTGATTATTGGTTTGACAACATATTTACTGATTTAAATGTAAGAAGCAGGATTAGAGAGGATCGTGAGAAGTTAAAAAAATTATATAACAAAATAAGCGGTATAATATATGATCTTAATAAGAATGAAAAGCAAATAGATAATAACATTAAAAGCATTGAAAATAGAAAAAAAGAATTGATTATTTCAAGGTAAACGTTTTTTAAAATATAAATAATAACCGACTATTTAATATATAAATAGCCGGTTATTATTTATATAAACTTATTTAAAGATTACCTTATGATAAAGTACAAAATTCCACATTGTTACAATACCCATGGTTATAACCTTGGCCAGCACATCATATAGCCCCCACCTAACCATATTGGAAATCATAAATGTGCTAAATATGGTGTTAAAACAAAATAACAACAGATACATAACCAGACTGCGGGACAAATTAGAAGCTGCTTTAAAAGACCATCCCCTATTAACAATAAAATTAAAAGTGGTGGCGCAAACAGTTGCAGAAATATTTGATACGGCAAGTTCTAAATGTATAACCCTTCTAAATAAGGTGTATAGCGTAAGCTCAATTAGTGCAGTAGAACCTCCAACAAGTAAATACTTCATAAATTGCCTTTGGGTATCTTTGTTTTTAATTATCTCATGTAATTTACTGTTAACATTAACCATTTAAAAATCCTTTTCCTTGTTTTTTTGCAATTAAATATCTCGGCCTATTTTTTATTTCATCGTAGATTTTTGAAATATATACGCCAATAATCCCTAAACTTATCATAATACAACTACCAGTACCTAGCAATAGAATTATGACCGTTGTAAAACCTGTCAATGCTTTTCCGCTAAATTTCATAAATAATGTTTGTATAAGCAATATAAAATCTATAAAAAGCATAATAACGCCTAGCAGTGTAATCATATAAAGAGGTGCTGAAGTATATGATGTAATAGACTGTACAGCAAGTTTTGTTAGACTTTTAGCAGACCATTTTGAGTTTCCATTGGTTCTTTTTTTTACTTCAAATGGTATTTGGATCCGGTTAAAACCTACCCAAGCGGACATACCACGGAAGAAAGTAATGGACTCATTAAGTGACTTCCACGCCTCTACTACCTTTCTATCTAATAGTTTAAAATCTGATGCGCTCTCAAGGTTTATTCCAGATGTTTTATTAAATATTTTATAAAATGTCAATGCAGCTATTTTTCCAAATAAAGATTCACTGCCCCTATCAGACTTAACGCCCTCAACAACATCATACCCCTCTTTACTCCAAAGGCGCACCATCTCAGGAATTAACTCTGCAGGGTGCTGCAGGTCAGCATCAAGTACTAAGCATGCATCACCAGATGCATTTTCTAGTGCCGCACATAATGCAGCCTCTTTTCCAAAGTTTCTAGTTAATTGTATAACTGATACATTTTTATAATTTTTATACAATCTATTTAATTCACTTAAAGTATTATCACGCGAGCCATCATCAACTAGCACAAACTGATATTCAATTTTATTTCTATTTAATATTTGCATTACCTCTACTACGTTTTGGTATATTTGTTCCCCTTCATTATATACAGGCATTATTATTGAAATCACTTTAATCCCCCTACTTATAAGCAACAAAATTCGACAATATTTATTTTAACACATTTAGCAGAGGTTTTCATACATACATTAATCCACGTATTTGTCATATATTGTCGTATTGTAGAGCTTTATGCTTAAAGGGATTGTAAGAGGGCTTTAAATAGTATATTATATCTGAAGGACTAATGGACAAAATTTTTGACTTGAAGGAGACACAATATGAATAAAAAGGCTACATCAAGGTACACAAAATATACTGGCTTAATTTTTATACTGCTTGCCATGTTATTGATACATAGATATATATTCATGTATGCGGATGATCTTTATTATTGCAGGGATGCCTCTTATGGGATTAGTTACTTGCCAAAGTTTATGGTAAAGGAGCTAAACGTTAATGGAAGGGTTTGGGTTCATGTATTGCTAATGGGACTTTTAAGATACAATGGATTTTTATTTAGGATAATAAATCCTATTATAATTATGCTTACATCACTTATTATTGCAAAGATAGGAATGGGCTTTGACGCTTACGCTTACGATTACGACACAGATAAAAGATTTTTAATGTCTACATTGGCAGCATCTATTTTATTTTTACTTTTAGATATACAAATAACACATACAACGATCTATTATGCGGCATGTTCTCTTAATTATCTTTATCCCACATTTATTGTAATGGTTTATGCTTATTTGTTTTACAAAGATTATGGTACGGAGAGAGGCCAGTATAGAGCAAAGTGGTGGATTGTATTATTGGCAATACTATCAGGCTCATCAACTCAGCAGGGCGGAATGATTGCAATAGGATTTACAATACTAATATCTTTATATTTTAGTATTTTTGAAAATAAAAAGTTTGGTAGAGGACTTATACCATATTATATTGCCGTGTTTTCAGGCTACGGAATAGTAACCTACGGATCCCTTAAAAGGGCCTTGCTTGAGAAAAACGCTGGTAAGGGTATGGATATAAAACAGTCAATTACAGAGCTATTGAAGACAAATATATTTTCTACTCCTGCATTAGGATATGTATTGGTATTATGCATATGCTGTATATTTTGGCTTATACATTACTCATCAAGTAATCGCAGCAATCATAAAAATAAACGTTTACCAGTGATTAATATTAATACTGCCATTGCCTTTATATTATCTATGGCGGCTTGCGGATATTCCTATGTTGTTTTAAGTAAAAAATATAATATAGCCATTTTTCCAGACAAAGGTCATTTTACAATTTTCAATCTTTGTATTATAGCATTTGCATTAGTATATCTATTTAGCCTTATTTATGTTTCAATTTTGATTCTGAAAAGAGAGGGATATCCTTTTCCCATATTTTGTACTATAAATGCAATAGGTGCACAAATAATGCTAATAGTTGCAGACTCAAGGTTTGCTGGAACATACAAGATTATGTTCCCTTCCATGCTGTTTATGTGGGTGCTTATTGTATATTCTTTTAATAAATTTTATGATAGCAAAATTTTCATATCACTATCCTTATTTGCTTTTGCATTAGGCTCTAACATAAAGATAGCAATTATTGCTGCATCAGTTTTTGTAATAGCATCAATACTTTGTGAAATTGTAAATATACATTTTAAGCTATTAAAAAATATTATTATGGCATCCTTTATTGTTTTATCTTTAGTTGTTTTCAGCAGCACCTATGAAGGATACAAGAATGCTTCATACGCTCAAAATTTTAATCTAGAAAAAATAGAGGCTTATCATCAATCTGATGATAAAACCGTTTTGGTGCTAAAAAAAGTTCCTAATACAATTTACGGGTACAACGTTGGGAATTGGAATAACATACCGAAGTTTATGAAGGAATGTTATAAAATAGATATGGACACGACGATTGAATATTTAAATGAAACTGAATAAAAATAATCATATGAACTGCCACTAAATTATATGCTGCCCCAATATAGAACTTTTGTATTTCATCGTCCTATATAGGGGCAGCATATAATTTTTAATTTCTTCTGCGGCAGTGTCCATATGATTAAAATTACTTTTCACTTAAGAAATGGCCTCATAAGAATACTTTATATTTCTATTATTGAGGAGTCCAAGCACCTTTTCAAGTAGAATGCCTTCCCTATTAGGAGTTTTGCATCTATAGGTTTCCTTTATTGCTGCATATAGAAATTGAGTTGCCCTATCCATTGCCACGGGCAGGCTATCCCCTGTAAGGAAGCCCCCAGTGAGTACACTTGCAAAAACATCTCCCGTACCAGGATAATCAGCAGGTATCTGCTTATATCTAACCTTCCAATATTTATCTTTACATTTATCATATCCTATATTGCAGCGATGATTACACTTTTCCATGATACCTGTTATAACAATCATACTAGGCCCCATTTGAGAGAGCTTTTTTAGTATACGCTTCATCTCTTTTTCATCTACAGCACCTTCATGGTATGGTTCATTAAGTAGAAAATAGGTTTCAGTCAAGTTTGGAGTTATAATATCAGCTTTTCTAACAAGCAGCTCCATTTTTTGTTTCATTTCTATGGTATATGTAGCATATAGCTTCCCATGGTCTGCCATTACAGGATCCACCACAATGAGTGGATTACTTTTTAACTTAAAGTCTTTAAAAAAGTTACTAATAATATCAATTTGTCTTTCAGAACCTAAAAATCCACTATATATGCAATCAAATTTAATGCCTATGCTCTTCCAATGGGAAATATAGTCATCCATATTATCTGTAAGGTCAGTAAAAGAAAACTTTCCAAATCCACCTGAATGTGTACTAAGTATGGCCGTAGGTACGGGACAAACTTGTATACCCATGGTTGATAGAACTGGAATAATAACCATCAAAGAGCATCTGCCAAAACCAGACAGATCATGTATTGCAGCTATTTTAGGTACATAATTATCCATAAAAGCATCTTCCTTTGCAATTGTAAAATACATATCTTAATGTATTTTAGCACTTTATCTATAGCATTTAAACTTAAAGTAACATAATATGAGCAAATCGAAATTGGTAGCTCTTATTTTTTCGTATGGTATAATATTTGTTGTTGTACAAATAAATAATGGATTGGAGAGCATTAGATTGTTATTTAACTCAATAAATTTTTTAACTTTTTTTCCTATTGTTACAATTGTATATTTTTTAATACCCCATAAAGCAAGATGGGTTTGGTTGCTGATTGGCAGCTATTATTTTTATATGAGTTGGAATCCTAAATATGCAATTTTAATTGGTACATCCACATTGATAACATATTTTAGTGGCTTATTAATTGAGGGAGCAGATAAAAGGTTTGAAGGCGAAAAGTCAGTTAAATTAAAGAAATTCTGGGTTTTTGGAAGCCTTTTTACCAATTTAGGCATACTATTTTTATTTAAATACTATAATTTTTTTACTTCAAGCCTAACAAGGCTATTTTCATTATTTAATATAACATTACAAATACCTACTTTTGATTTCTTACTTCCTGTAGGAATATCCTTTTACACTTTTCAGGCGTTAAGCTATACCATAGATGTTTATAGAGGAGACATTAAAGCAGAGAAAAATTTAGGTAAATATGCTCTTTTTGTAGCGTTCTTTCCACAATTAGTTGCAGGACCTATAGAAAAGTCAAAGGACTTGCTATATCAATTTGATGAGGAACATTCATTTGACTACCGTAGAGCCAAAAGTGGATTGGTTTTAATGTTATGGGGATTTTTTGAGAAGATGGTGGTAGCTGATAGGCTGGCCATATTTGTTAATACGGTATACAACAATCCTAATAATTATAAGGGCATGGAAATAATTGTTGCTACCATCTTTTTTGCATTTCAGATATATTGCGATTTCGCTTCTTATTCAGATATAGCAAGAGGAGCCGCAGAGGTTATGGACTTTAGGCTATCTACAAACTTTAGACAACCTTATTTATCAAAATCTATAAAAGAGTTTTGGAGGCGGTGGCACATTACACTTGGTGCTTGGTTTAAGGATTATTTGTATATCCCGTTAGGAGGCAATAGATGTAGTAAACCGCGGAACTACTTTAATATTATGACAGTGTTTTTGATTAGTGGATTATGGCATGGGGCCGCAGCAAATTTTGTAATTTGGGGAGCACTCCATGGAGCATACCAGGTAATAGGGGATATATTAAGACCAATTAAAGATAAGGCTATAGAAAAGCTGCATATAAAGGCAGATGTATTTGGGTTTAGGGTCTTTCAGGTGATTATAACATTTATATTAGTGGATTTTGCGTGGATATTTTTTAGAGCAAATACATTTACCGATGCAAAGATACTGATTAAGAATATGATGTATTTTAACCCATGGGTATTTACTTCAGGCTCTATTTATAAGTTAGGATTAGATTTTAAGGACTTTAGAGTGGCTATTATTGGCATAATAATTGTTATAATAGTGGACTTGCTCAAGAGAAATGGCAATCTGCGTATTAAATTAGAAGAGCAGAATGTATTATTCAAATGGGCATTATATATGGTAACTGTTATATGCATATTAGTATTTGGTATGTATGGACCAGGATTTAACGCTCAGCAGTTTATATATTTTCAGTTTTAGGAGGTGGATTTGGTGAAAAAGAATGTAGTTAAATTTTGTACTTTTCTTATTATATTAATATATATTATTATAATAATTAATCCTATATTTATATTAAAAACAGATCATCGCGCTAAGCTTATACAGGGACTATATAAAAAAGATGATTCATATGATGTTGTTTTAATGGGTTCAAGCCATATGGCGGGCATGATTAACCCTAATGAATTATGGAATAAGTATGGTATAACAAGTTTTAATTATGCAACAGGGGGACAACCTATAGATGTTACATATTATTTACTAAAAGAGGTTTTGAAGAAACATAAAAAACCTATTGTTGTACTTGATATATACTATTTGGGACTTACTGATAAATTCGGGCAGGATGGATATATTAGATATGTTATTGACAATATGAAGTTTTCTATGAATAAAATGCAGGCTATTTTTAATTCTACACCTAAGGATCAGTGGCCATACTATATTTTCCCTATGGCAAAGTATCACACCAGGTGGAAGGAGCTAGAGGAAAAAGATTTTGTATTTGACACTGAAAGCTCTTATTATGCAAAAGGTTTTGGCGCTGGCTGCAGTTTATATGGTGAGGACAGTTTATCTGATACCTCTACAAAGGGAACCTCATATCTTCCACCTAAAACAGAAGAATATTTGTTCAAAATAATAGAACTATGCAAAGAAAATGATTTAGACCTTGTACTTGTTAATGCACCCCATGACTATACAAAAATTGCAGGTTCAAGCAACTGGCATGAAGATATTGCAAAAATGTATAACAAGGTAGCAGAGATTGCAAAAGATAATGATATCCCATTTATAGACTATAACAAGAAATTTGATGAAATAGGTTTTGATTTTAAAAAAGATATGTTTAATGATGGACATGCCAATATATGGGGCTCAGATAAATTAACTGATTATCTAGGAAAGTTTCTAAAAGAAAATTATAACCTTGCAGATCACCGCAGCGATAAAGATTATGAAGATTGGAACACTGGCTATGTTTACTACACGCAAGATAGGGAGGCTAACATACTAAAGGAAGTAAATAATATAAAAGATTATGTGCCATTCCTTAAAAATGATAATTATATAATCGTTGTAGACTGTAATAATTACAGCCGGCTAGATGATAACCATGATTTAAAAGAAACCATGAAAGGCCTTGGTCTCAAACTTGATGTTTCAAATCAAAAAGATGGATACACCGCTGTAATAAACAGAAACAAAGTAGAGCTAGAAGAAATAGGAGACTTTATAAAACAAGACAAATTTGTACTTAATGATAATGTTCCCCTTGAAATAACAAGATTAAGAGAAAAAGTAAATACTCATGTAATTACTATAAACGGAAAGGAATACACAAATGACAAGGACAACCTAAATATATTGGTTTACAACAGGATCCTTGGAAAAGCCGTTGACTATATTTATGTAGATGACAACGGCAGAATTGGAAGGTAGTGGCATAACTCAATTTAAAAGTGGCAGGCACTTCCAACGTTAGAATTGGCAAATAGCGGCAAAGCTCAACCCCAAGCTGCCTGCCACTTTTAACGTTAGAATTGGCATACAATGGCAAAACTCAACTTGAAGGTGGCAGGCACTTTTAAGTTGAGTTTTTTTGCGTTGTACATCATTTTGTGATATTTGGACATTATTATAGGTGGATCACTAATATTTAAATATCTTTTAGAAAACACTTGATTTATTACCAATAATGTATTATTATATATACATCAAAGGAAAACAATTATTAATGAATAATATATATCATATAGGAGGAATATAAAATGAAAAGATGGAAATGTGGAGTTTGTGGATATGTTCATACAGGAGATAGTGCACCAGAGAGATGCCCAGTTTGCGGAGCACCAATGTCAAAGTTCACCGAGGTTAAAGAAGAAGGCATGAGCCTTAGTGAGTATATCAATGCTCAAATAAATGGTGAAGCATGGGAAGTTACACATTACATGGCAGCTGGACTTTTAGCTGATGAGTTAGGATATGCAAATGTAGCTGAAACCCTTAAATCAATAGCACAAGAAGAGGCATACCATGGAGCAAACTATGTATTTAGAAGCAATGAGCTTGGTGATAACAAGGAGGCTCTTGTAGAATTTGTTAAGAAGATGATAGATGCAGAAATAGGAGCACATAAGATGAAGTCCGAAGGAGCATCCCTTGCACTTGCAGAAGGAAAAGATGAGATTGCAGCATTCTTCAAGATATCTGCAGAAGATGAAGCAAGACACTCAAAGATGTGGAAATGGGCTTTAAAAGAGCTTGAAAAATAATATAAATCACCTTTTTACTTAAAAGTTAATATTCGCCATTGATAACCCGGTATATCCGGGTTATTATATTTATAATGGTTTTTTTTAATAAGTATTATCTAAAAGCAATAATTATAGGTTTATACTTTACTAAAGACAAAAAACTATGGAAGAACAATTAAAAAACAACAGGGGTGTTATATTTGAAAGAATTTAAGGAACTATATGATATTGGTATTGATCTAGACGAATATATGAAATCTGGAGACAATGCTATAAGAGAGTCTATGATTGATAAATGTAAAAATATTTATATTAATGGAAGAAGGACAAGGGCAATTGAGGCGGTATCAAAAAAGGTACACATGCTTATATTTGCAGATATGAATTGCCCCGATTGCGCGGTTGTTCTGCCCATAATAGAAAAGATGAGGTCATTAAACCAAAATATTGCATATAAAATAGTTAAAATGATTGACTATAAAGATAAAATGAATGATATATTTGGTGAAGCAAAAGTACCTACTATAGTTATAATGGACGAGCAGTTTAGGATGATAGGACTTTATATAGAGTTTACAAAGAATCTAAGAAATCTGCAAAGAACAATGGACAAAGACATGTTTAAAAAAGTAGTAGCAAGATTTAGAACTGGCGAGTTTGATAAATATGTAGTAGACGATATTTTAACATGTATTAGCATTAGTATTTAGGTATTTAGTATCAGCTAATATAAAAATATCCAACCTCATTTAGGGCTGGATATTTTTCATTTATACTTGCCTATTTTTTTCAATGTAGCTTATAACAAGCTCTGCAGTCTTTTGGGAAGAATCAGGTTTTCTTCTTTTTTTCATCCTGTCAATTATCTCCTGCCTTCTGTCAGGATTGTCTATAAGTATTTCTATTATTGTTGATAAAGAGTAGTGCTTAAATGTTTTAAGCGCAAGCCCGTTATTTAATAGAAAGTCTATATTTTCAGCTTCTTGCCCTGGTATATAGTAGGGAATTACAAGTGGAATAGCCTTCATAATGGCCTCAGTTGTGGTAAGTCCACCTGGTTTTGTAACTAATACATCACCAATTGATAATAGTTGAGGCATATCTTTTGTAAATCCAAGTATACGCACAGTTTTTTGGGGCTTAATTTCATTCATTAACTTTTCAAGCTTTTCCTTAAGTGATTCATCACGGCCAGTTATTACAACTATCTGGAAATCATACCTGCTATTAATAAGCTCAATTAAGCTGTCCTTTATATTCCCAGCGCCAAAGCTCCCTCCTGCAAGAAGTACTGTAAATCTATCATCAAGATCTAAATCCCTTTTTATATCATCAACCTTATCAGTATTAAAAAAGTCTCGGCTAATTGGAATTCCATATGGGTATATTTTGCTCTTATCAACTCCAGCATTCATTAATATATATGAAACATCTTCATCACCAACTATATAAGCATCAATGTTTTTATGTATGTACGTAGGGTGTGCTGTATAGTCTGTTAGTACGGATATAATTGGTATATCTATTCTATTTTCCTCTTTATACTTCATAAGAGCCATTAAAGGAAATGGATGGGTACCAACAATAGCGTCAGGTTTTGTGTTATTGATTAAATTCAATATTTTTTTACCCATCATACCTCTAAATATTGCATCAAGCTCATCCTTATTTGATTTAACAGATGACATTTTATATAGAGCGCCAAATGTTTTTGGAACATATTTTGCTGATGTTTCATAACCACCAGCTATAATCTTATCAATAACCGGGCTTGCAAATTTTAAAGCATCTACAACCATGCATGCGCAGCCTTCTGCCTCTAAAGAAGCTTTAAGCGCCTTAGCAGCCGAATTGTGCCCTCCGCCCGTGGAGGCAGATAATAGAAGAACCTTCATCATTCTTTTCACCTCTTAAATCATATGTTTAGTTAATTGTTTATACGCCATACCTCATACATAAAAAAAGTCTAGTTTGTACATCTACTGCAATCATACCCATATATGACGATTAATATTATACTCGAACTTCAATTAAAAATATAGTGAGAAAATAGTAATTTGCATATACTTGTTTTAAAATAATAATTGCTATAAAGAAGTAAACCTAGTAATATTACCTCTTGGTAAAAACGTAGCCACAAAAACAAAAAAAATGCTATACTTATATTTAACCACTTGATTAAGGAGGAGCTAAAATGGAAAATACAAAAAGCTACATAAAAGATAATAAATACACTGCTTTATTAGTTACAATAATGCTTTTAAAGCTTCTATATTTTAATTTTTCCATAGGTATACTTGATGCCGTACCTATTAGAGCTATAGCCGGAAGTCTTGGCTCAATTCTTATTATAACATCTTTAATATATCTAAGGAACGAAAAAGGCAGAAGAAGCGGATTACTCACACTTGATACCGTAATAACTGTTATGCTTATAATTGATACAGTATATAATAGATATTTTCATGATGTAACCTCAGTTGCTTTGATAAAGCAGATTGGCTTAGTAGGTGATGTAAAAGACAGCGTTACCGCATTATTTAGATTTAGTGACCTTATATATGTTGTTGATTTTATATATTTTGTACCTAAAAATAAAAAACTTAAAAAAATAGGTATTTATAAAGAGTTTGATTTAAAAACAAAGGCTAAAGGATTCGCAATAATTATGGTAATGGGGGTTACATTGACCTTTGGAAGCCTTTTTGCACTTCAGAAGGATCAGCCGGGCATTATGAAAACAATATATGATAAAAAGTATGTTGTAAGTAAAATAGGAGATTTAAACTTCCATGTAATAGATGCATGCAACTTTGTATCAAACAACATCTTAAAGGTAGAAAGAATATCAGATGAAGAAAAAAAAGAAGTAAAGGCATGGTATGATAATAAAAATCAAGAAACAGGGCCTAAATATACAAATACTATGGAAGGTAAAAATTTAATAATAGTACAGCTTGAAGCGTTTCAGAGTTTTGTACTTGAAAGAAAAGTAAATGGGCAAGAGATTACGCCTAACCTAAATAAGCTTGCAAAACAAAGCCTGGTATTTGATAACTACTACTATCAGACTGCTTGGGGGGGTACATCAGATGCAGAATTTTTATCTAATATATCCCTGCTTCCAGCAAGAGATGGGGCAGTATATTATATCTACCCTGGAAATACCTATGATTCTATGATAAAAGAGCTTGAGAAAAAAGACTACTACACTTCTGTTATGCATGCAAACAGACCTGGCTTTTGGAACAGGGCTGCAATGTATAAAAATATAGGCTTTGATACCTATGAAAGCGAAGATCAGTTTAATATAGATGAGGTACAGTGCCTAGGACTTAGTGACAAATCCTTCTTTAGGCAGGCAGTTGATAAGATGGATAAGTATGATAAACCATTTTATAGTTTCCTTATCACATTATCTAGCCACTTCCCATTTAAGGATAGTCAAAACAAACTAGACAATATATTAGATGTGGGAGAATTTGAAGGAGAGCTTATGGGGGATTACCTAAAGGCTGTAAAATATACGGATGAGGCAATTGGTGAATTCATCCAAGATCTAAAAGATAAAGGGCTTTGGGATAATTCGGTTGTTGTATTCTATGGAGACCATTCTGCAATACCAGAAGATAAAAAGGGCCAACTTGCAAGGTTATTGTATGGAAGAGATAATATGTCAGACCTTGAATGGTTTGAGGCACAAAAGGTGGTTATGATGGCTCACTTTCCTAATGAAGAGATAAAGGGGAGAAGCGACATTACTGCTGGTCAGATGGATCTTTACCCAACCATAGCAAACTTATTTGGATTTGATGCAAAGTATAGCTTAGGCAGGGATCTTTTAAACTCTGATGATGGCTTTGTTGTAACTAGGGCAGGAATGTGGGCTAATAACGAAGTTGCATATATAAAGCCAATAGATAAAGTTTTAGATTTAAAAACTGGGGAAGAGAAAAATCGTGAAGATTACAAAGCAATGTTTGAAAAGGCTCAAGCATATTTAAAAAATTCAGACGCCATAATTGAGAATGACCTTATATGCCAGTTTGACAAAAACAATCAACATAAAAACCAAAAGAAAAATTAATATTACAAAGAATAGACATATAAAAAAATAAATAATAAAAAATTCATATTTTCAATTGACAAAGAGTATAAATTGAAGTAATATGGTTAAAGATTACAGAATAGCTTGTAAATAATATTATTGAAAGGAGGCAGGAAAGATGAGAATGATTGTAAATGATGTAAGTACCATTATACTAGGTAATTTAAGTATAGACTCTGTAGCCCTGCCTTTTTTTGAAAGATAGCTTTATTTATTTATAGCTTCATTCTTCGAAAATTTAAAAAAAGGCCATGGGCTGTGCTCATGGCTTTTTAGTTCAATGATATTATCTCACGATATCATAAAAACCATGGGTTCCCCATGGCTTTTTTAATACATTAGGAAGCTACGCTTTCTAATATCTAAACTATGTTTAAACATAAACATAGCCAATAATTATTATTTTATGGGGAGGGTTAATTTTTCATGTTCTTAATAATGCCTAGACAAATATAAAAGATAAATTGTCCTACATAGGGCATTAAAAAAGAGTCAATAGTTTTATTTAGGGAGGGGTTTTTTTGAAACGTGTTTTTAAATATGTGTGGAAGCATAGATGGCTTGTATTCATACCAATAGTAGCTATGATTATAGCTATAGCACTTGATATGTTTAATCCATACTTATCAGGACTATTTATAGATAAAGTTATAAAACAAAATCAAACAGAGATATTAAAACCAATACTTATAGCACTTATTATTATAACAATCTCAAGAGCAGTACTTGGATATATAAAGGAGTTTACCTTTGATTATATGTCAACAAGGGTAACCTTGGACCTTAGAGAAGATATGTTCAACCACATACAAAAGCTCCCTTTTGGCTTTTTTGATGGAATGAGTACTGGAGAGCTTATGTCTAGGATAACTGGTGATGTAGACAATATATGGAGATCAGTAGGATTTGGGATAAGCCTTTTCGTCGAAAATGCAATATATTTTATTGTTGGAACGATTATACTCTTATCCATGAACTGGAAGCTTACCATATTTAGCTTAATTACAATGCCTTTAATTGCTTACGTGGCCATGAAGCTCGAAAAGCTAATAAACGATGCTTACGAAAAGCTAAGCGATCAAGGAGTTGTACTTAATACAACTGCACAGGAAAATATTGCAGGTGTGAGACTTGTAAAAGCCTTTGGAAGAGAGAAATATGAGATAAGCAAATTTTTAAATTACAATAAGGAAAATTATGATCTTGCGATAAATCAAGCATCCATATGGGGTAAGTATAATCCTGTTATAGAATTTCTAGGAAATATTACTGCCGTAGCTGTAACAACCTTTGGAGGAGTTCTCGTTATAAAAAATGACTTAACCGTGGGGGAGTTATTTGCATTTAGTAACTATGTATGGATGTTAATATGGCCTATGAGAATGCTTGGCTTTTTAACAAATGTTATGGCTCAGGCAAAGGCATCTGCAAATAAAATATATGGAATAATGGATACAGAGCCTTCAATAAAAAGCCCTGAAAGCTCCAAAGAAATTGATGAGTTTGTTGGAAATGTTGCATTCAATAATGTTAACTTTAAATATAAAGATGAAAGCGTGCTCAAAAATGTATCTATAGATGCAAAAAGCGGATCCACCATAGCCATAATGGGGGCAACAGGCTCAGGTAAAAGCTCTATAATAAACTTAATTGGAAGATACTATGATGTGGATGAAGGGGAAGTAACAATAGATGGCTACAATGTAAAGGATTTAGACCTTAAGCAAGTTAGAGACAATATGTCTGTTGTTATGCAGGATACCTTCTTATTTTCAGATACAATAAGGGCTAATATAAAGTTTGGATGCGAGGATGTTTCTGATGAAGAGATGATAAAAGCAGCAAAGGATGCATCAGCCCATGAGTTTATTTCCGAAATGGAAGACGGATACGATACAGTGGTTGGTGAAAGAGGAGTTGGACTCTCTGGCGGGCAAAAACAGAGGGTATCTATTGCAAGAGCCCTTATTAAAAACTCAAAGATACTGGTACTTGATGATGCCACGTCAGCTTTAGATATGGAAACTGAATACAATATACTAAAGGCATTAAAAAAGAGAAGGGGCAATTCCACTACATTTATAATTGCCCATAGAATCTCAGCTGTAAAAGATGCTGATGAGATACTTATATTAGATAATGGTGAAATAGTTGAAAGAGGAACTCACAAAGAGCTTATAAATAAAAAGGGTAGGTATTATAACATCTACCGCGAACAGTTTAAAGATTATGAACTTTTAAATGAGGAGGTGGTATAATGGCTAGAAATACATTTAGAGAAGATGAAACTTTAAAAAAGAGTGTTAACAAAAAAACGGTTGCACGGCTTCTAGCCTACTTGAAGCCTCATTGGAAGGCTATAGCATGGACCTTGGTTTGCATGGCTGTTGTTGTAGTTTGTGCCTTGCTAAACCCTATAATGATGAAAGTAGCTATAGATGATTATATAGAAGACAGCAACCTAAAAGGATTATACATTATAGGAATATTGGCTCTGCTTCTAAATTTAGCTTCTATGATAGCTTCAAAGTATAGAGTTTATATAATGTCTAAAACCACCAACAAGATACTGCTTACAATAAGACAGGAGCTTTATAACCATATACAAACCCTAAGCTTCTCTTTCTTCGATAGCAGGCCAGTTGGAAAGATACTAGCAAGGGTTATGGGGGATGTAAACTCACTTCAGGATTTATTTACAAGCAGTGTAATAACACTTATACCAGAAACTGCGATGATGATTGCTGTAGCAGTAATTATGCTTTCTTTAAACTATAAGTTAGCATTAATATCTTTTGCAATACTGCCGTTTATGATGGTATCAATGTTTTATATACAGACTCACAGCAGAAAAAGGTGGCAAAAGTATAGAAAAAAGACATCTAATATGAATGCGTTTATACATGAGGATTTTTCAGGCATAAGGGTTATACAAAGCTATGCATCAGAAAAGAAAACCTCAGAGACATTTAAAGATCTCTGCGTAGAACAGATGAAGGCATTTGTAGATGCAGTTAAGCTAAATGATATGTTTTGGGCTCTCGTGGAGCTTTCATGGGGCGCTGGAACTGTACTGCTGTTTTGGTATAGCTCAAAGCTTATGAACACTGGAACTGTTACGGTTGGAACAATTGTTGCATTAACTAGCTATTCTTCCATGTTCTGGAGACCTATTATGAACATAAGCAACTTTTACAATACATTGGTTACAAACCTTGCAGCCGCTGAAAGAATATTTGAGATAATGGATATAGAGCCTGATATAAAGGATTCGGAGAATGCTATAATCACACCTAAGATAAAGGGCGATGTTGAGTTTAAAAACGTAACCTTTGCTTATGAGGATGATATTCCGGTCCTTGAGAATGTGAGCTTTAAGGTAAAACAAGGTGAAACTGTTGCTTTGGTGGGATCAACAGGTGCAGGAAAAACTACTATAGTAAACCTTATAAGCAGATTTTATGATACCACAAAGGGAAGCGTGCTTATAGATGGAAGAGATGTAAAGGAGCTTGATATAGAATCTTTAAGATCTCAAATGGCAATAATGATGCAGGATACCTTCATGTTTTCTGCAACAATAAAGGAAAACATAAGATATGGAAAATTAGACGCAACCGACGAAGAAGTAATAAATGCCGCTAAGGCCGTAAATGCCCATGATTTCATAATGAAGCTTGAAGATGGCTATGATACAGAGGTAAATGAAAGAGGTTCAAGGCTATCTGTAGGTCAAAGACAGCTTATATCCTTTGCAAGGGCAATACTTGCAAACCCGAGGATACTTATACTTGATGAGGCAACGGCAAGTATTGATACTGAAACTGAAAGGCTTGTGCAGCAAGGAATAGAAAAGCTGTTGAAGGGAAGAACTGCCTTTGTTATCGCTCATAGACTTTCAACCATAAGGGATGCAGACAGAATAATGATAGTAGACGATAAAAGGATAGTGGAAGAAGGAACCCACGAAAGTCTAATAAAAAGCAGGGGACTTTACTATGACCTTTACATGGCTCAATACAAATTTTTAAATGAAAGTGCATAAAATATAGCTTTTAAATGTAAAAAGAGCCGCTAAAATTTAGCGGCCCTTTAAATATATTATTTAGATTTCCATAAGCCATGTAGATTGCAATATTCTCTTGCAAATAGGACTTCTTCATCAGTTTTAAATATAGCCTCTGGTTTATCACCAGGTTTTAAATATTTTCTATATACATTTTTCTCTGTATGAAGCTCTATCCATTCAATATAGTGTTTTTCCTCCATTGGATGCTCTACACTTCCAACTTTAACAACAACTCCGTCAGCAGTCTTTTCAATTACTGGTACATGCTTTTCAAGGGCAGCATCTACAGTATTTTCACTTAAAAGCTGCATATTCTGTCCACAGCATACTAATGTTCCTCCGCCAACATGTAATACCTCTACAATATTTCCACATACGGTACATCTATAAATTTGTTTAACTTCCATTTAAATAGCCTCCTCATATAATTATTTATCTATATTACTATAATATAACAGATTGTATATAAACTCAATAGAAAATTGAAAAATAATTATTAATAAATAATGATTATCTATATAACCAATATTAAACTTAGCATTTATTGCTTATATTGTTTTTATGTATAACAATTAGCAAAATACACTTTTTAATAATTCGACAATATGTTAAAATACTTTTTGACGTATAAAATAAATAGGAACATTATAATTGGCCGATTTAACTATATTTTTATGGGAGGAGTTCTTATGGACAATAGGGACAAGTTATCCTTGCTAGAAAAAATTGAAATAGAGGTAAGTGGAAAAGATAAGATTGAAACATACTATAGTAGAGTAGAAGAGATTAAAGATGATTCTTCAACTTATCTTATAATGAGACCTGTTTCCAAAGGCTCATATACATACCTATTTCCAGGACAGGAATTAAGGGTAATATTTTATAGGAAAGATGCAAAGTATTTTTTCGATGCAATTGTTTTAAAGGGAGCAAAAGAGGTAAAAGGTAATTTTGTAGAAATAGGTAAGGTATCTGATATTCAAAAACTTCAGAGAAGGGACTATTTTAGACTTGATATTGTTGTTCCCGTAGAAGTTATTATATATGATTCTGATAAAAATGAGACAAAGATCAGGGCAAATACTATTGACATAAGCGGCGGAGGACTAAAGATACTCTCAAAATATAGTCTAAAGGAAAGCTCTAACGTGGATATAAAGATACAAATACCAAAAATTAATAGAAAAAAGATAGATGCAAAGGTTATAAGAACCATTAAATCATTAAATAGTGAGGACATGTATGAAACCGCACTTGAATATGGAGATATTGGTATTAATACTAGGCAGGAGATAATATCATATATATTTTCTAAACAAAGAGAGATACTTAAGAAAGATATAAAATGAGAGTAAAAGATTTAATTATAATGTATATTTTTTAAATTTGAGGGCTTATTATTTTTGTTGACATCCATGTCGGTTATGTTATAATACTAATAACATTAATGCCCTTACATTTATTTTTTTACGCTTATATTGACATTAATGTCACCAAAAATGAATATAATCTTTATAAATTTGTACTTTTTAGGGGGAATTTTTTTATGAAGTCAGCTAAACAATTAATAAGCACAGCTGCTATCAAGGAAGGCATGAAATATCTGGATAAAGATCCTATGGGGAATTTTCCAAAGCTAATAAACTGGGCTGAGAAGTTTGCAGTACAGGACAATCACAAAAAGGCTATTCAGACATTCAGAGAGATATATGCTGACCCAGATAATAACTGGAATCATTTAATACAGAGGGTATTTAATGAAGTAAATAAAAACAGCCAAGAAAAGTTTATAATTAACTATATAGTAAATTCAGGGCTTGTAGGTTTGCCTCTTGAAGCTAAAATGAAGAAAAAGTATGACTGCAACATACCTTGGGCAATACTTATGGATCCTACAGCTGCATGTAATCTTGCATGTACAGGCTGCTGGGCTGCAGAATATAGTAAAGCATCTTCTTTAAGCAACGAGACAATTGATAGGATAATAACTGAAGGAAAAGAATTAGGAATATATATGTATATATTCTCAGGCGGAGAGCCACTAGTTCGTAAAAATGACCTAATAAAGATTGCTGAAAAACACAATGACTGTATGTTCTTGTCATTTACAAATGCAACATTAGTAGATGAAGAATATGCAAAAGAACTTGCAAGAGTTGGTAACTTCATGCTTGCTATAAGTGTTGAAGGATTTGAAGAAGAAACTGATATGAGACGTGGAAAAGGAACATATAAAAAGGTAATTAAAGCTATGGATTTACTTAAGAAATATGGAGTACCATTTGGATTTTCCACATGCTACCATAGCAAGAACACAGAAGCCATTGGCTCTTATGAATATGTAGATTATATGGTTGAAAAAGGATGCCTGTTTGGTTGGTATTTCACATACATGCCTGTAGGGAAAGATGCAGTAATGGATTTACTTGCAACACCTGAACAACGTAAATTTATGTATCATCGTGTAAGAGAAATGAGAGAGACAAAGCCAATATTCTTGATGGACTTCTGGAATGATGGTGAATATGTAGATGGCTGTATTGCAGGAGGAAAGAATTATTTGCATATAAATTCTAATGGAGATGTTGAGCCTTGTGCATTTATACATTATTCTAATGTTAATATAAATGATGTAAGCCTAATTGATGCACTTAAATCACCATTATTTAAAGAATATAACCAGGGACAGCCTTTTAACAAAAATCATTTAAGACCTTGCCCATTACTCGACAACCCTGAAAAATTAAGGGGCATGGTTCAAAGATCTGGAGCTCACTCAACTCAACCTGAAGATGAGGAACCAGTAGAAGAGTTAACTGATAAATGCTATGAAGTTGCTAAGAACTGGGCAAAAACTGCAGATGAACTTTGGGAGAACTCACCAAGAGGAAAAGCCCAAAAGGAAAAAGAAGAGAAAGAGAAAGAAGAACAGCTTGCTTAAAGCAAGCTGTTTTTCTTTATACTAAAGCGTAAGCTCTAGTATTTAGGCCTTAAGCTTAAGGCTTAAATCTTCTTGATATTAACTGCTTGCTCTCCTTTTGGACCGTTGGTTATATCAAATTCAACATCTTGCCCCTCATCAAGGCTTTTGTATCCTTCGTCTTCAATCCCAGAATAATGTGCAAATACATCCTTTCCATCATCCGTGGTAATAAAACCATAGCCCTTTTCATTGTTAAACCATTTCACTTTACCTTTCATAAAAAAACCTCCTAAAAATCCCGAGAAAAATCTATGGAAACCTAAAATAGCTTCCTAAATCTATTTTCTCCAATATTTAATAATTTTATTATACTTTCTTTAGATCAATTCTAAATAATTATCCCTTGAATTAAAAAACAACTTGCTCTAATATATAAAGAGAACGGTATAATGGTATACAGTAAAGATAAAATACACAATTAGGGGGAAGATAAGCAGATATGAACGGTATATTTAGGATGGATGGCCCGCTTTACAGAATAGGAAACGCACTGTACTACTTAATGATAACTAACTTATTATGGGTTGTGTTTAGCATACCAATATTTACAGTAGGCTCATCAACTACAGCACTTTTTTATGTAATGGGAAAGGTAGTAAGGGACGAGGATGTCAGCGTCTTTAAGGATTTCTGGAAAAGCTTTAAAACAAACTTTAAGCAGGGAACTATTGTCTGGCTAGTTATGTTATTATTTATTTTTATTATAAATACAAATATAAGAAGTATGCCACTTTTAGGCGATATGGCAAAGTATATAATGCCACTTCAGTATGCTATTTTAATTGAAATCTTTATATTATCGGTATATATTTTTCCGCTGATTTCAAGATATGAAATGAAAACAAAGGATTTAATTAGAACATCCTTTTTTTTAGGCAATAGACATATTTTTACCACCTTATTATGTTTAGCAATGTTTACTATTACGCTATACCCAATTGTGGTAATAATAGCAACGATTTCACCTGCTATTATAGAATTATTTATTCCGTATCCACTCATTGCTATATTTGCAAAGTTTAACCCAGAGGTTTTAAACAAGACAATGGCCTTGTTTGTAATACTCGGAGTGAGCCTATATGCATTATTCTCCTACTACCTAGTTTTCAGGATATTTAAAAAGTACATGCCTCAAGAGAAAGAGCTAGAGGAGAAAAAGAAAAGAGAATTACAAGAAGATTATAGAGACAACTTTAGGCATACGGGGAGTACCGACGATATTGACGATACTGAAGATATTCACGAAATTGACTATAATGGTGATATTAGCGATATTGATGATACTGACGATACTGATGAGTAAAATCAAATATTAAGGCTATGTTTTAGTACAATGTTGATTTCAGGGTATGTTGATTTACCGGAGCAGCGACTTAAGACAGTACTCACGTCAGGATATGTTGAATTTACTTTTTGCAGCGACTTAAATGCCTATTTTTATCAACTTTTCTTATTCGAGAAAAATAGGCATTTTGGAGCAACAAAAAGTCAATTCAACATAGCCGGTTTAAAAACGAACAGTTACTTAAAAAACACTAATATTAAATATAAAACTTAAAAATACTGTATTATAATTCTTCTTTATCAAATAATAAGGTATAAACCTTTATTTGATAAGGAGGATTTTTTTATGGGAAAAAATATGCAGACAATGGATGGAAACCAGGCGGCGGCTTACGCCTCCTATGCTTTTACAGAAGTTGCAGCAATATACCCTATAACGCCTTCATCCCCAATGGCAGAGGATGTAGATGAATGGGCAGCAGCAGGCAAAAAGAATATATTTGGCCAAACAGTAAATGTAGTTGAGATGCAGTCTGAAGCTGGTGCCGCAGGAGCAGTTCATGGTTCTTTAGCTGCTGGAGCACTAACCACGACATATACAGCATCACAAGGCCTTCTTCTTATGATACCTAATATATACAAAATGGCTGGAGAACTACTTCCAGGGGTGCTCCATGTAAGTGCAAGAGCACTTGCAGCCCATGCACTTTCAATATTTGGGGATCACCAAGACGTTTTGGCCTGCAGACAAACAGGGGCAGCACTTTTAGCATCCAGCAGTGTTCAAGAGGCAATGGATATAGGATGCGTGGCTCATCTTTCAGCCATTAAATCAAGGGTACCATTTATACATTTTTTTGATGGATTTAGAACATCCCACGAGATACAGAAAATAGAAACCATAGATTACAACGTGCTAGAAGGATTAATAGACAATCAAGCAGTTTTGGAATTTAGAAATAGGGGATTAAATCCTGAAAGGCCAGAGGTTAGGGGTACAGCCCAAAACCCTGATATATATTTTCAAGGAAGGGAAGCCTCAAACCCCTTCTATAACGCCGTCCCTGATATAGTAGAGGATTACTTCAAGAAAATAATGGATGTAACGAAAAGAGAGTACCATCCTTTTGATTTTTATGGAGTAAAGGATGCAGAAAACATAATAGTTGCAATTGGATCCGTGTGCAACACTATAGAGGAAGTTATAGACTATCTAATAAAAAAGGGAGAAAAGGTGGGGTTAATTAAGGTTCATCTATACAGGCCTTTCTCAGAAAAGTATTTCTTTAAAGCCTTGCCTAATACAGTTAAAAAAATAGCTGTACTTGATAGAACAAAAGAGCCTGGATCTCCTGGTGAGCCCTTATACCTTGACGTGGTAAGCATGTTTAATGGTAATGGATCAAAGTCGAGGCTTTTAAGGCCTACAATAGTTGGGGGAAGGTATGGGCTTGGTTCAAAGGATACAACTCCAAGCCAGATACTATCAGTGTTTGACAACCTTGACAGAAAGGAACCTAAGACCAACTTTACAATAGGAATAGTGGATGATGTAACAAATACATCCCTAAAGAGCATGGAAAATATAGAGACCACCCCTGAAGGTACCATAAGCTGCAAATTCTGGGGACTTGGCTCTGATGGAACCGTAGGCGCAAATAAAAGTGCTATAAAGATAATAGGGAATAACACTGATCTTTATGTGCAAGGATACTTTTCCTATGACAGCAAAAAATCTGGAGGCACCACGGTATCCCATTTAAGATTTGGCAAAAGCCCTATAAAATCATCCTACCTTGTATATCATTCAGATTATGTTGCCTGTCATAACAAAACATTTATATATAACTATGATTTGCTTAAGGGGCTTAAAAAGGGTGGCATATTTCTGCTCAACTGTCCTTGGGAGGGAGAAGAGCTTGAAAAGAACCTGCCAAACAGCATAAAAAGATATCTATGGAAAAATAAAATTAATTTCTACACAATAGATGCAATTAAAATAGCGGGGGAAATTGGACTTGGCGGAAGAATAAACATGGTAATGCAGTCAGCCTTTTTTAAGCTTACCAACGTAATACCAATAGAAGATGCAGAAAAATATCTAAAAAGCTCGATAGAAAAAAACTATGGCAGAAAAGGTCAAAAAATAGTTGAAATGAATTACGCTGCTGTTTCAAGGGGAATAGAATCTTTAAACAGGGTGTATATACCAAGCAGCTGGGGAAAAGGAGAAGATGAAAAAGTAAAATATGATATTCCTTCTTTTGTTGAAAAGATACAAATTCCAATGGCTAAGCTTGAAGGGGATGAACTGCCTGTAAGTGCATTTAAGGGAATGGAAGATGGAACATTCCCAACAGGAACCACTGCCTTTGAAAAAAGAGGAATAGCTATTTTAATCCCAGAGTGGCAGATTGATAAATGTATACAGTGCAATCAATGCTCCTTTGTTTGTCCCCATGCAGTAATTAGACCTTACCTATTAGATGAAGAAGAGGTACAAAAGACGCCTGATACATTTAAAACAAAGGATGCAGTAGGAAAAGGGCTGGAAGGATTAAAATATAGAATACAGGTAAGCCCATTAGATTGCACTGGATGCGGAAACTGTGCAGATGTATGCCCAGCCCCTGGCAAAGCATTAGTAATGAAAGATGCTGAAATAGAAATAGCAAATGAAGCAGACAACTTTAGATATGCGTCAAAGATATCTGTAAAAGACAATATAATAGACAAAAAAACGCTAAAGGGAAGCCAATTTTCGGTACCTCTATTTGAGTATAATGGAGCATGCCCAGGCTGCGGTGAAACCCCTTATATAAAGCTTATAACGCAGCTTTATGGAGACAGCATGATGATAGCTAATGCAACAGGCTGTTCATCAATATATGGGGCCTCAGCACCATCTATTCCCTATACCAAAAACCAATATGGAAAAGGACCTGCCTGGGGGAACTCATTATTTGAAGATAATGCAGAATACGGATATGGAATGTACCTTGCTCAAAGGCAAATAAGACAGAGAATAAAAGAATTAATGATAGAAGGCATAAACTCATCCATAGGAAACAATATAAAAGAAGCATTTAGACAGTGGATAGATTCCATGGACAGCAGGGAAGACTCAAAAAAGGCAACAGAAAACTTATTAGAAGTCTTAAAAAAACATAATTACTCGGGAAATAAAATTATCAAAGAAATAATGAGCAAAAAGGATTTCTTGACCAAGAAGTCTCAGTGGATAATTGGAGGGGATGGCTGGGCCTATGATATTGGTTATGGAGGTTTAGACCATGTTTTAGCATCTGGAGATAATGTAAATATACTAGTGCTTGATACAGAGGTTTACTCAAATACTGGAGGGCAATCATCAAAATCAACCCCAACAGCTGCACTTGCAAAGTTTGCAGCATCAGGCAAAAGAGTGAAAAAGAAGGACCTAGGGCTTATGGCCATTAGCTATGGTTATGTATATGTAGCTCAAATTGCTATGGGCGCAAATATGAACCACACCATAAAGACCATAACAGAGGCTGAAAAGTATAATGGCCCTTCCCTGATAATTGCATACTCTCCATGTATAAACCATGGAATAAAAACTGGAATGGGAACCAGTATGGAAGAAGAGAAAAAAGCTGTAGAATCAGGGTATTGGCATCTATACAGATATAACCCGTATCTTAAAGCGGAGGGGAAAAATCCATTTACATTAGATTCAAAACCTCCAACAAAGCCTTTCATAGACTTTATAAAAGGAGAGATAAGATATTCCTCTCTCCAAAATATTAACAAAGATTTAGCTGATGAGTTATTTGCTAAAGCAGAAGAGAATGCTAAAGAAAGATATGAAAACTATATAAGACTTTCAGAATATCAAAAGTAATTAGAAAGGATGGCTATAAGCCATCCTTTCCTATTATTTCTGGTTTGTATCTACCCAATCCTTTGCATTTTCAACCTGCTCCTTTGAGGGAACAGTAACCCTTGATATTGGCTTTAAATCCTCTATATCTGCCCATGCTGCAGTGTCATGCTTTTCTATTGGCTTTTTTGGATTGTGAATAGACTTTTTATTATTCATAAATATCACCCCAGTTATATTCTTTTCAAAGTCATATTTAATATTCAATTTACAATAAGATAAATAATTCATTAAAATTTGACAAAATGTATTAAATTACACATTAAGGTGATATAATGTAAGCATCCATGAATTTTACAACGTAAAGAAACTATGCATTGGAGGGCTGAAAAGGAAATGAATTTCTCAAAAATAACAAAGTTATCAAAAAGATCAAAACACAAAGAAGTATCTAAATCAAAACCCAAAAGACCATTTAAACTATCTAAAGAAGCAAAATCAGATAAATCAAATGGTGGATTTTTCAAAAAAGGAATACAGCAAAAGATAGCTGTTTCATTTATTGCTATAACTTTAGCATCATTAATATTCATAGGGCTTGCAGCATCAACTAGAGCTCAAATGGGATCCAAGCAGCAATTTATAAATTCAACTAAAGAAATTTTAAATCAAAACATGAATTATGTGGACTTTATAGTAAATACGATTAATAACTATTCGATGCAGATTTTTTCAGACACTAATATACAAGAAAAACTTGCAGAATCTTATGAGGGAGATTATGACAAGTATAGAGCTAGTGAAGATGTAAGAGTGAAGTTAAGTACTATATTTATGAATAGCTCAGTTCTAGAAAGTATATACATAATAAACCCTGATGGAATATCAGCAGGGGTTCCAAGCTTTAATATGTCAGCTTTTGAGGATAAGAATATAAAGGAAGAGGCTTTTTATAAAGAGGCTGAAGAGAAGGCAGGCAAAAACTTTTGGGTTCCAACTCACCAAAATGAGTTTTCAACTGGCTCATCACTTATAATGAGCAATGTGCGTTTACTAAGAAGTGTTTCCACATCAGAGCCTCTTGGTGTACTCATGATAAATATAAACCCCGATATATTCCAAAAGGCATTGTCAAGTGTACAAATAGGCAAGGAAGGGTATATGTTTATAGTAGATGGTGAGGGTAATGTTGTATGCCAGCCTAATGCAGAAACTTCAAGTCTAAATATTAAAGATAGGCCTGAAGTAAAAAATGCACTTGAATCGGAAAATAAAGAAATCACTTTCTTTGATGAAACCACTAAGACAAAGATGTTTAGCATATCAGCAGAGTCTGAAAAGACTGGATGGAGATATATAGCAGTCGTTCCATATAAGGAAATGCTAAGTCTTTCAGATAAGATAAAAAGCATAATATTAGTAATTAGTTTAATATGTCTACTACTTGTTGTTATAGCATCATTACTTGTATCAAGGAGCATTACAAATCCAGTTATAAAGATATCTAATGCAATGGCTAGTGTTGAAAATGGAGACCTTACCGTAGAAGTAGACCATAAATCAAAAGATGAGTTTGGAGAGTTAACCAAAACATTCAACAAGATGGTCAAAAATCTAAGACAGCTTGTATCTTCTGTAAAAGGATTAATAGAAGATACCTATGATGCCTCAACCCTTGTAAAAGAAAGCAGTGATCAACTTGCAATATCAACAACTGATGTTACTAGTGTAATTGAAGAAATAGCAGCAGGGGCAGGGGATCAGGCGCAGCAGGCAACTAACTCTGTGGGGACTGCTAAAAGTTTTGGCGAGGAGATACTCTCTGTAGTTGGCTATTCAAAGGATGCACTAGATGCTTCAAATGATGCAGTAGGAAGAGTTGATGATGGTAAAAAATCTGTATTATCATTAAAGCAAAAATCAGAGCAAAATGCTGTAGTTATAAAAGAGGTATCGGATTCTATAGAAGCTCTTTCTGATAATACAAAAGAGATAGAAACCATACTATCTAGCATAACCTCAATATCTCAGCAGACAAACCTACTATCTTTAAATGCTGCTATAGAGGCTGCAAGGGCAGGAGATGCTGGAAAAGGTTTTGCAGTTGTAGCAAAGGAGGTTAAAAAGCTTGCAGGGGAGTCAAAGGATGCGGCGGGGAATATAAACGCCATAATAAAAAGCGTAAACAGCCGTACAGATGAGTCAGTGAAACTTGCAAGGCAAATAGTAATGACCCTTAATGGGCAGATAGATTATGTAAATAGTACTATTTCTGCTTTTGATCAGATAGAAGGATCCATGGGAACTGTTGGTGAAAAGATAAATGAGCTAAATAATTCAATAGAAAATATAGACAAAGGCAAAGACAAAATAGAGACAACCATAGATGGCATTGCAGCAATATCAGAAGAGACTGCAGCATCCACTGAAGAGGTAAGCGCATCAGTAGAGGAACAATCAGCTTATGTAGAAGAGCTAAATGCTATGGCAGAAAAGCTAAACTCTACATCTCAAGTTCTAAAGAGTCTTGCCGATAAATTTAATATATAAAGCAAAAAGCAGTAAAGCAATAAAGCATAAACCTAGGGGGCAAAGTAAAATGAAATTACCGAAGATACCAAAAGTGAGCATGAGCAAAGATAAGAGAAAAAAAGCTAAAAATAAGACTATAGACATAAAACTATTTAAAAGAAATAAAGGCGAAAAACCCAATAAAGAAAATACTCATAATTTTAATGACGTAAAAAACGTAGTATTTAAAAAGGGAATAGCACAAAAAATATCTCTTTCATTTATGTCCATAACTTTAGCATCATTGCTTTGTGTTGGAATTGTTACATCTTATAAATCAGATGTAGAATCTAAAAGTCAATTTGTGGATTCTTCTTTGCAAATATTAAACCAAAATATGAACTATATAGATTTTATTGTATCTACTGTAGAAAACTACTCAATGCAGGTTTTTTCAGATAGTGATATACAAAAAAAGCTCGAAAAAAATTACGATAGTTTATATGAAAAATATACTTCAGCAGAATCAATAAGAAAAGACTTAAACTCTATATCGTTAAACAATACCACAATTGGCAGTATGTATATACTCGGCTTAAATGGTATCTATACAGGGGTTCCAGATTTAAATACTATAAAGCTTCAAGATAAGGATATTAAGTCCCTTGATGTATATAAAAAGGCGGAAGGGCTAAATGGCGCAACATTTTGGATACCTCCTCATATAAATGAGTTTAACAGCGGCGGAGAGGATGTAATAATAAGTAACGTAAGAATGATAAAGAGTATGGCAACATCAAACCCTCTTGGGGTTCTTATGGTAAATATAAATCCTGAAGTATTTCAGAAGGCATTATCTAGCGTAGAGATCGGAAAAGATGGCTATATGTTTATAGTGGACGAAGCTGGAAATGTAATATCTCACCCAAATAGAGAGCTTCTTGGAACAAATATAAGCGGTAAGCCGGAAGTAAAGCATGCACTAGAGTCTAAAGAAGGGGAACTTACATATAAAGATAAAGGGGAAAAGATGTTCAGCATATGTACAAGCTCAGAGAAAACTGGCTGGAGATATATCGCTGTAGTTCCATATAAAGCAGTATCTAGTGTATCAGATAGTATAAAAAGCATAATAATTATAGCTAGCTTAATTTGCTTAATATTTGTAATTGGAGCATCATTGAAACTTTCAAAAAGTATCACAAAGCCAGTTATAAAGATATCTGAAGCAATGGATAAAGTAGAGAAAGGTGACCTTAGAGTAGAAGTTAACCATAAATCAAAAGATGAGTTTGGTCAGCTTAGTAAAAATTTCAATACAATGGTGGCCAATTTAAGGAACCTTGTATCATCTGTAAAAGGAGCTGTTAGTGATACCTATGATGCCTCCGTACTTGTAAATGAAAGCAGTGGACAACTTTCCGTATCTACAACTGATGTATCAAGTGTAATTGAGGAAATAGCAGCAGGCGCAGGAGATCAAGCGCAGCAAGCAACTAATTCAGTAGATATAGCCAACAACTTTGGTGGTGAAATAAATTCAGTTGTTAATTATTCAAATGATGCACTTGGCGCCTCAATAAAGGCATATGAGAGTGTTAAAGACGGAAAAAAGTCTGTATATTTATTGAAGGAAAAGTCTGAGGAAGGCTCAAGTGTAATACAGGAAGTTTCAGGCGCTATAGGTGCACTCTCAGAAAATACAAAGGAAATAGAAACAATTTTATCTAGCATAACTGCAATATCTGAGCAGACGAACCTACTATCTTTAAATGCTGCCATAGAGGCTGCAAGAGCTGGAGAGGCTGGAAGAGGGTTTGCAGTTGTAGCTGAAGAGGTTAGAAAGCTTGCAGGAGAATCCAAGAAGGCTGCAGATAATATAAATACTATAATAAAAAGCGTAAATGGCCGCACAGAAGAGTCTGTAAATCTGGCAAAGGACATAGTAGTAGCATTAGGTGATCAGGTAAGTTATGTAGAGAAGACCATAGAAGCATTTGATGGAATAGAAGAATCTATGGAAACAGTTGGAGGAAAGATAAACAATTTAAATATATCCATAGAAAGCATAAACAAAGGAAAAGAAGGAATCGAAAAGTCAATAGATGGTATTGCAGCAATATCAGAAGAGACTGCAGCATCAACTGAAGAGGTAAGCGCATCCGTAGAGGAGCAGTCAGCATACGTGGAAGAGTTAAATGCTATGGCAGAGAAATTAAATGTTACATCACAAAAGCTTAAAGAACTTACAGATGAATTTATAATATAATTTAACACGAAGCCCTAGGTTTTAAATACAGCCTAGGGCTTTTTTTTCACCCTTATGTCCACCAAGTACTTCCGTAATTGCATTGTTACCCCATTGTAACCAAAATGTAATATATGATTTACAGCCCTTAACCTATTGAAGTATGTGGGCTTGAACCCAATAATATACATGGTATATGGATACATAGGAGGTATTTACTTTCACAATAAACCATGCTATCCTAGTAATGGAATATGTTACTAAACAGTACAATGTTTAATATACCACAGTATTACCAAGTATTACAGCGCTTTTAGCATAGAAACAACTACTAATTACTGTATATAGGGTGAAAAATATTGTGCTTTTTGGTAATAGATGTGATATATTATATAAAAGGGTATATCGTATATCACATGGCATATATGGTATATACTACCGACTGGTGAGAGGGGGTGAGGGGTGATACTTGTAAACCCAAATATTAACAACAATGAAACTACAAAGCCACTCACATCTGTGCTTTGTAAGAAAATTAGAAAGGGGACTTTTAGTATGAATAAGAAAAGCAAAAAGTTGCTTACGCTGTGCTTAACACTTGCTATGGTATTAACCATGACAGTATTCAGCAGCGCAGCATTTGCAGCAAAGAGGTATGATGGAGCTGATAGATACAATACAGCTATAGAAATCGTAAAAGCTGGCTGGGAAAAAGCCGACACAGCAGTTATTACAACAGGAGGTAACTCTGCAGATGCATTATGTGCAGCTCCTCTAGCAAAAAGTTATGATGCACCTCTCCTATTAACACAAAAGGGTGCAGCAGACGCAAAAGGCAATGTAGCAGTTATTAAAGAACTTAAAGATCTTGAAGTTAAGAACGTAATTATCGTTGGAGGAACTAACGCAGTTAGCAAATCAGTAGAAGATGAAATTGCAAAGTTTGCTACAGTTAAACGTGTTAGCGGCGCTGACAGATATGCAACATCAGTAGAAGTTGCTAAGGCACTTGCTGCTAAGACAGAAAAAGCTCCTGTAGAGGTTGCAGTAGCAAATGGAGCAGATAGTGCTTTCGCTGATTCATTATCAATCTCTTCAATAGCTGCATACAAAGGAATGCCAATCCTTTTAACAGGAAAGACAGCTCTTCCTAAAGTTGTTGCAGACTATACAAAAGATTTAGACTTAACTAAATCCTATGTTATAGGTGGAACAGCAGTTGTATCAGACAAAGTTGAAAAAGCTCTTGAAAATTCAACAAGATTATCAGGAGCAAACAGATATTCTACAAATGCTGCAGTACTTGGCGCATTTGAAGATGTTAAGTATGACAAAGTTTATGTAGCAACTGGAGAAGACTTTGCTGACGCACTTGCAGGTTCAGCATTAGCTGCTAAGACAAACTCACCTATAGTTTTAGTTGGCAAAAAATCAGTTGACCCATCTACAAAGAAGTTTGTAGATGCAAAAGTAACAGGAAAAACTGAAGTTTTTGTTCTCGGTGGAGAAAAAGCTATACCTGAAGCAGTAATTGATGAATTATTTGGTGGAGCTTTAAGACTAACTTCAACTAAAGCAACTGGAGCTAAGAAGATAGAAGTTGAGTTCAACAAACCAGTTGAAAAAGATAAGTTAACTGTATCAGTTAAAAAAGGCTCAGTAGTAGCTAATATCAAGGAAGTTAAGCTTGCAGAGAATAAAAAGTCTGCAGTACTTGAGATGGCAAGCAGCCTTACAGAAGGTACTTACACTGTTACAGTAAAATATGATGATCAAGAGTTAGTAGGTACAGTAACTGTTACTGATGAAAAGGTAGCAAAGGTTCAGTTTACAAGTGATGTAGCAACTATAGGAAGAGGAGATTCAAAAACTATTACAGTAGGATACGAAGTATTAAACCAATATGGAGAAGATATATCTGATAACGAAAGTGTAAATGTTTCAGCTGGAAAGGGTAGTGTAACTAACCCTGTTTCTGGGGGTACAATTACATTAAACTATACTGCTGCTCCTTATGTTATTGGTGAGAAAATAAATGTAACTATTGTTCATGCAAGCTCAGGAACTTATGCTTCTTCAGTACTTACAGTTGGTGCTCCAGCAAGAGTATCTGAAGTAGCAATAACTTCAATCTATAATCCTGATAAAAAGGAATTAGTAAACGGTGGAACTGAGAACTTTTACTTAGTAGTTGAAGCAAAAGATCAATATGGGAATAAGATGGAAGATCCTGCTGATGTAAGTCAAGATGTTATGGTTACAGTTTCAAATCCAACAGTAGCAGATGTTGCTAAATCTGGTACAGAACCAGCATTGATCAAAGAAGGAAATAATAAGGTAACATTAAAGGTTCAACCATATAGTGGTAATGGATACACAACAGGAACATCACAAGTTAGTCTAATCTCAAAGACAACTGGGAATAGAGCTGTTTTTGATGTAGTAGTTAAGTCAGAAGTTAAGGTAGATACAATAACTTTAACTGCACCATCAGTATTTGCTGCTGGTGATCAAAATGTAGAAATACCATTTACAGCTGTAGATCAATTTGGAAAGCCAGTTGTAAGTGATCTTGAGGGCAAGGTTACTATCACAAAACCTCAAGGATTTGATATTAAATTTGTTAAGAATTATGTAACAGGTAAAGACAAATTAGTTATAAGTGATAAAAGGGTAACCCCAACAGAGGGAACAATTATAATACCAGTCCTTTCAGGTACACAAAAGTATGCTAACCTTACAATTAATGTTAAGAAACCTGCTGTGCCTTCGGTAATTTCAGGCATAAAAGACTTTACAAAGGTTTATGCTAAAGATGCAAGCGCAACTATGAAGGACTCAAATGTTATAGTTATAGATCAGTATGGTAGAGACATTGATTTAGATACGTATACAATCAAAGCTACATCTTCAGATGCTAGCAAAGTTTCAATTGGTGGTACTGATAACGGTACAATAGATGCTATTGGTAAGGTTTTTGATGGAAAAGCTAAAGGATCATCAACTATCACCCTAGCACTTTATAAAGGAACTGAAAAGGTTAAAAATAGTGATTATACATTTACTGCAAGAACAGTAGTAAAAGATGATATAGCTTCATATGAACTAGCAGAATTAAAGAAAGTTTATGAAGTTTCAGATACTAAACTTGTAGTTAATGGTGTACTATCTGATGGTTCAAAGGTAGCTGTACCAACAAGTTATTATACTGTAGTAGTAAATGACAGTTTTGTTAAGTATGATGCAGGTAAATTGACTTCAAAAGTTGGATTTGCTTGGGGCGATAATGCAGAAAGAGAAGTTTCATTTATAGTAACTGTTGATGCACCTAACGCAACTCCATTAGTTGGAAAACTTGTAGTTTCAAAGGTTGATCCAGCCATTGACAAAATGGAATTACAGGATGTTGATAATATTGCAACCGTAGAAAGTGATAACACAATATCAGTTGCACTTGCTAATGCAAAACCAGAAGATCCAAAGACTTTAGCAGTACAATTAATAAAATTCACTGACCAATATGGAAAAGAAATAGCCGTTACACCAGATATGATATCAAATGCTATCATTACAAATACAACAGATGGTAATGAGCTTAAAGATCTTAAACAAGGCAATTCTTACACTATGACTGTAGTAACTACAAACAATAAAGTATTAGCATTTAAGGTAATAATAAAGTAGGAATAGGCTAATAAAAAAATAGTAAGTTATTTAAAAAGAAGGGAACTGGATGGTTTCCTTCTTTTTTTAGTGTGCGCCCGGCATGGGCGCAGTCTAACGGGTGAAAGTCCCGGGTGCGGGTCGATAGTGCCAAGGAAACCTCCGAAAAATGAGGCGTTTTTTAAGCATAACTGCATATCAGTGTATTAGTATACATTATATGGACCAAAACTCAAACCAAAAATGCCAGCCACCTTGCGATTGAGTTTTGGGATATACTGGTTAAACTATTAGCATGCACGTAACCGATGCATGGTAGTTTAGGTATATCTTCTTCTCTATCCACCACAAGTTTTTTCAGTTGGCGAGCCTTATCGTTATCAAAGGGGAATTGACCCAATAATAACCAAAACTAAATTAATAACTGCCAGCCAACATTTGGTTGAGTTTTGCCACTTACATCCAAAACTCAAACCAAAAATGCCAGCCACCTTGTGATTGAGTTTTGCCATTTGTAGCCACCATAGCTATTTTAATAAATGAGATAGGGCCGAGGGGCTGCAGTTTAGGTAGTTGGAAATTTCTTTTAAGCTGTATTTATGCTGCAAGGTGGCTTCAATTATCTTTTTCTTTATGGGTGTAAGTGCCCTTGCTCTGCATCCAGATTTTATTTGAGTTATTTGAGATTCATGTATATTTAGTATATTAATTATTTCATCTATTGTTTTCCTGATATCACAACTTGGAGTATTGTCTCTTCTCTCTACTACAAGATACTTTTCAGTTAGCTTAAATTTATCTTTAATTATTTCAAAATCCTGAGCCTTATCATCATCAAATCCTGTTGATGTCATAAGCCCTTTATATATACTAATTGCTTTTTTCCTATCATTTGATAGCATATCTAAAATAAAATCTGTATTAACATTTGAATCGTATTCGCCCCTATACAAATAATTGCTGCTCCAATAATATTCATTAACAGTCTTGCACATATGTGCCCTAACAGGATTTCTATGAACATATCTTAAAAGCCATATCAAATACTCTTCAGTATCAACTAATTCGCTCTTAAACCTTCCTTCAAATAAGTGTCCCTTTCTTCCTAGCCTATTGTTTAACGCTTTACCTAATACATTATTTATATTAAACATTATCTCGCTAATTGAATGTTCAAATGTCCTTATAATAAGGTGATAATGGTTATCCATAATGCAGTAAGCAAGCAGTTCAAAATCAAATTTGTCATTGTATTTTTTAATCTGATCTATTATGAACTTTTTCACATCATCATAGCTAAATACATATTCCCTATTGTTTCCCCTTTGATAAACATGATAAATAGCACCATTGTAAATAATTCTTTCTCTAGATGACATTGGCATCACTCTCCATATAATTGTATTAATAATTATTTCCACAAAAAACCTAACCTAAACAAAAAACTGCCTGCCACCATTTAGTTGAGTTATTCCAACAATAGCCATAACTTAACCAAAAGTGGCTGGCAGTTTTTAGTTGAGTTATGGCAGGAGTTACCACATTGGCTGTATGAAATTAATAATGTAGACAAATACTTCATCTTTATGTAAAATGGTAGTTGATATATAAAATGATTCACATTGCACTAGATGCGTTAACGTTATGGAGGGGATATAATGAAAAGAAAATCTGCTGCTAGTAAATGGCTTGTGTATTTTTTAGCATTTTTAATGATAGGTTCTTCATTAGGGCTTATGGCTTTAGGCAGCCAAAAGAATAGAGATAATAAAGAAGACACAAATGTGGTTGTTGATAATGATGAAGATAAAAAGGATAATAAAGAAGTAGAAGATAATGAGAATCAAGCTGATGACTTTAATGTAGACGAATTAAATAAAAAAGTTTCTGCTAATATGAAAAAGGATAAGGATGTTTTGGCAGCCTCTGCAAATTATAGAGATGGAGAGATAATAGCAACTATTTCATTTACTTACGATGCAGATAAAGACGATGCAATAAAGGTTGCAGAAAGCTATCTTGAAAAACTAAAATCAGAGGCAAAAGATAAAAACATAACAGTCCAAGTATGGCAAAATGGCGAGAATTTAAAAACCTTACAGTAGAATAAACTGACAAACAGCTAACCTTAATTTACCAGACAATTTTCACTTAAGTTCGATTGAAAGTAGGATAGTTGGATGATATAATTGAAATACAATATTAAGGATAGTTGGTGATTCGTATGGATGAAGAAATGAAATCAATACTCAAAAATGTAATGTATAAACTCGATACAATAGAAAACACCCAGCAGGAAATGAAGCAAGACATGCTGGGAATGAAGCAAGATATGGTGGAAATGAAACAAGACCAGCAAGGTATGAAGCAAGACATGCTGGGAATGAAGCAAGATATAGCGGGAATGAAGCAAGATATAGCGGGAATGAAGCAAGATATAGCGGGAATAAAAAAAGAGCAGCAAGGTATGAAAAAAGACATATCTGCAGTGAAAAATGAGCAGAAAGAAATGAAGAAGCAGCTTGAACTCCTTAATATACGTCAAGACGAGATATATTCTGTAGTAACTTCTATTGATGAGAGCAATAGAGTACATAAGGCAGAGATTGATAATATAACGGTTAAATTTGCTCATTTCGAGGGGATTAAAAATAAAATAGGCGATATTATAAATGAGGATAGAGTTTTAAAATAAATACTTGCATCAGACATCAAACATCAAAGCAATCAAGCGCTAAAGCAGCCTAATGGTTGCTTTTTATTTTAATAGGAATAAAACTATCAGCCATATTTTAGTTATGATATTATAAGGATATGCTTATATGAAAGGTGAGGTGGACAATGGACTTAAATTCAAAAGAATTAAATGGGGAAGATAAAAAGCACATTGGGAAGAAAGCAATTATAATTATAGTTATTTTAGCTGTAATTGCATCAATAATTCTAGTTGCAGTAACTAGAAAGCCTAAGGCAAAGGAAGTAAGCCTAAGCACTGTAGAAAAAAGAGATTTGTCACAGGTGATTACGGCAAGTGGCAATATAGAGCCTGTAAATATTCAAACTGTAACCCCTCCAATGCAGCAGAAAGTAGCTAAAGTTTATGTGAAGGAAGGACAAAAGGTTAAAAAAGGGGATCCTTTATTTAAATTAGATACAGCAGATATTGAATATCAGCTTAATAAAAGTAATATGAGCCTAAAATCAATGCAGAATAGTATAAATGGGGCAGAAAAGCTAAACTCTAATTCTATAAAACAGGCGGAGATAGGATATAATAAGGCAAAAGATGATTATGCTTACACCAAATCAAAATATGACAAGGCACAGGATGCATACAATAAAGGCGCTCTGCCTAAAGATGAAGTAGATAATATTAAAAAAACCTTAAACGATGCATCAAAACAGGTTGATCTTGCAAAGATACAGCTTGATAATGCTAAAACCAATCAGTCAGAGGAAGGCAGTGCAGCTGCACAAAAGCAGCAGGCAGAGTCTTTAAAACTTGATATAGAGAATTTAAAAAAGAAAATAAATGAAAGCACATACACTTCAGATATAAGTGGAAAGGTTTTGAAGGTAGGTGTTAAAGAAGGAGAATTTGCGAAAACTGATGCAACAGGTGCAACAGATAATATAATAGTTTGTGATAATTCACTATATAAGCTAAATATAAGCCTGTCACAATATGATTCTACAAAGCTATCTACAGGACAGAAGGCAACTATAAAGGTAAAGGGAATAGATACCGCCTATTTAGGAAATGTATCTAAAATAGCTCCAATGGCAGATGTTATATTTAGTGGAACCAATAAAGAGACAAAGGTTCAGGCAACCATAGATATTAAAAACGCTGATGAACATATAAAGGTTGGATATGAAGCAGATGCAGATATTGTGGTAAAAGAGCTGCCAGATATAATTGCAGTTAATTTCGAGGCAGTTAAGACTGAAAATAACGGTAAAAAATATGTATTTGTATCTGAAGACGGAAAGGCAGTAAAAAGGTATATAGAAACAGGAATTGAAGGAGACTTTGATATAGAGGTTCTAAATGGAATTGCAATTGGCGATAAGGTTGTAGTAAATCCAACTGAAGATTTAAAAGATGGAGATTTGATAATAGATAAGAGGTAGATACTATGATTATAGAGACAGATAATTTATACAAGGTTTATGATACGGGAGTTGTAAAGGTTACAGCTTTAAAGGATATAAATCTTAGTATACAAAAGAATGAGTATGTTGCAATAATGGGTGCCTCAGGTTCAGGAAAATCAACTCTTATGAATATATTAGGCTGCCTTGATAGATTATCTAAGGGTAAATATATATTAGATGGGGTAGATGTATCACTTTTAGATGACAATAGCCTTGCAGATATAAGAAATAAAAAAATTGGCTTTGTGTTTCAGGCATTTAATCTGCTTCCAAAGCTTACTGCACTGCAAAACGTTGAGCTTCCAATGGTGTACGCCAAAGTTCCTAGCTCAGAAAGAACAAAAAAGGCTAAGGATGCATTAGAGAAGGTTGGACTTTCTGCTAGAATGAACCACAAACCTAATGAGCTTTCAGGAGGGCAGAAACAGAGAGTTGCAATTGCAAGGGCTTTAGTAAACGACCCTGCAATAATTCTTGCTGATGAGCCTACTGGAAACTTAGACAGTAAATCCAGCGAAGAGATAATGGATATATTCGGTAAGTTAAATAAAGAGGGTGTAACTGTTGTTATGGTAACCCATGAGCCTGATATTGCAGCCTATACAAAAAGGGTGGTAGTATTTAAAGATGGACAGATAATATCAGATGAACCAGTAATTAAGGGGGAAGATTAGATGTTTTTTACGGAAAATTTAAAGTCAGCATTTCAAAATGTTATATCAAACAAGATGAGATCATTTCTTACAATGCTTGGTATAATAATTGGAATATCCTCAGTAATTACTATAGTATCCCTTGGTCAAGGGGGCAAAAACTATCTTACAGGAGAGTTTGAGAGAATTGGTACAAACGTTGTAAATATAGGAATTTCATCTCCTGAAAATGTAGATTCAGGGGATTATTTTACAATGGATGATGTAAAGTCCATAAAGGACAGAATAGGCAATGTTGACGCAGTAGTGCCAAGCCTTGGTACCATGGGTACACTAAAAACTGAAAGCAAATCAAAGCAGGTTTCTGTAACAGCTACCACTAATGATTATACTAGGCTTATGAAAATAGATATGGTAGATGGCAGATTTTTGACTGAAAGAGATATAGAAAATGCCGTAGCAACTGCGGTTATAGATGATACCCTTGCAGAAAAGCTTTTTAACAGAACAAACGTGGTAGGAGAGAAGGTAACCCTAACCACAATGAGTGGCAGCGTTAATTTAACAATAGGTGGAGTTATAAAAAACCCTGCAGGCTCACTTGCAGCAAAATATGGCGACAATATGCCTGGGTATGTATTTGTACCAATACCCTCATCCCAAAAGCTTATGCCAAATGCAAGATTAGGACATCTTAGCGTTATTTTAAAGGACATGTCTATATCAAGCGAAACATCATCGAAAATAATAAGGCTTCTTGATGTAAGGCATAACACAAAGGATAAATATTCTGCAGAGGAAGGATTTAAAGAGCTTGACACTATAAATGACATACTAAATATGTTTACGGCAGTAATAGGCGCTATAGCGGGCATATCCCTTCTTGTAGGAGGTATAGGCGTTATGAACATAATGCTTGTTTCTGTAACGGAACGTACAAGAGAGATTGGTATAAGGAAAGCATTAGGTGCTACAATGAAAGATATACGGCTTCAGTTTTTAATAGAATCCCTTATACTATGCTTATTTGGAGGTACTATTGGAATGGTACTTGGAATATCAGTGGGCGCACTAATAGCTCAGTTTATAGATATAGTGCCAGCAGTTTCTATTAATGTTGTAATAATATCATTTTTATTCTCATCTGGTGTAGGTATATTTTTTGGGTTATATCCTGCAAACAAAGCAGCCAAGCTCGACCCTATAGAGGCTTTAAGATATGAATAATCTATATTAAAAAAAAACAGCCTTGGCTGTTTTTTTTGTTACCATTTTGTAAGTTGAACATGGTTCTGTATTCTGCTAGAATATCCATAGAATGTATATGTAGGAAAGTCTCGTATATATAAGGAGAGGTGAGTTTCTTGATTAAAAATATCAAAAGAGTAACCTATATGTGCCTAGCAGGTTTAATATTTTGCACTTTGTTTGGGGTAAAGGCACAGGCTGCAGCAGAAATTAAAAGAATAGACGGATATGACAGATACCTAACTGCAATTGAAGTTAGCAAAAATGGGTGGCCTGATGGATCTTCCTATGCAGTAATTGCAACTGGAGAGAATTTCCCAGATGCACTGTCAGCAGCACCTCTGGCTAAAAAGAACAATTCTCCAATACTTTTAACTAGGAAAAATAGACTAAGTAATGAAACCATGGATGAGTTAAAAAGGCTAAAGGTAAAACAGGTCTATATTGTAGGGGGATACCAGGTTATTTCAGATTACGTTGAGGCGCAGCTTAAAGGAATGGGAATAAGAATAACTCGCATTGGAGGAGAGGACAGGTACGAAACCTCCATAAAGATTGCAAGTGTTGTAGGAGTAAAAAATGGAGTATTTCTTGTAAATGGGGAAGTCTTTGCAGATGCACTGTCAGTTGCACCAATAGCAGCCAAAAAGGATATGCCTATTATTTTATCACCCCAAAAGGATCTTACACCATCATTAAAAAGCTTCTTTGCATCAAAAACACAGATGAGTAAATATATTGTTGGGAATACCAGTGATATTAGCCAAAGTATTTCTTCTAATCTAATAAACAGCGAAAGAATAACTGGCAATACTAAATATGAAAAAAATATAAATGTAATTAAGAGATTTTCAGATGATATTGATTTTGGGATTATATATGGGGCAACAGGAAGAGACTACCCTGATGCTTTATCAGCTTCAGCCCTTGCACAAAAGACATCATCACCAATTATACTCCTTGACAGGGAAATACCTGAAGTAACTAAAAGCTTTATAAAATCAAAGGTTATACCAAAGATACGTATAATCGGGGGAACATCTGCAGTAAGCTATGATACGGAATATTATCTAAAGAGCCTGCCTGCAGGGGTTGCATCTATAAATAATAGTGTAGTAACTATTAATGAAAACGAAAAATATGAATTGCCAAAGAAGGTAAAGGTGGTAACAACAAATAACACAACGGATGAGGTTGCAGTTAGCTGGAACTTATCCTTTGTAAATACTGGAAGGTCTGGCACCTACTATTATGAGGGAAAGGTTGAAGGCTACTCTGGAAGCGCTGTATTAACACTTATTATAAATCCTGTTGTAGTATCTTTTGATAATTGCAGTGCAGAAGTGGTAAAAAACTCAACATATATATTTCCTTCAACCGTTATAGTAAGGTTAAGTGATGGCTCAATAAAGGAAGTCCCAGTAACTTGGAGCAATACATCATATAATATAGGAAAGGTAGGTACCTATACTTTTACAGGAGAAGTACAAGGTTTCCCAAACAAAAAGGTTACTTTAACTTTAAGAGTTGTTGAGGATTCTGTAGTATCTTTTAAAGATCCAGTACTTGAGTTTGAAATTAGAAAGATTTTTGGAAAGACAAATTATAATCAAACCAATATATACAAAAGCGATCTTTTAACCCTAGGTTCATTATCTTTAAATGGGAAGGGAATAACTAACCTTTCAGGTATTGAAAATGCGTCAAATATCTCCTATTTAGATATATCTAATAACCCAGCCTTAAAAGATATAAGCCCTATACAAAAGTTTACTAACTTAAGATATATTACTGCAAGCGAGTGCAGTATTGAAAGCATTACCCCTCTCACAAATATGATAAGGCTTAGTTATCTTGATTTGAGGGATAATAATATAAAGTCGATTGCACCACTTAAAAATCTAACAGGTCTTACATCCCTTTACCTATCGGGAAATTTAATAGTTGATTATAGCCCTGTAAGATCTTACTACACTAACCTTTTATCTAGAGATTTTGAACTAAGATATTAAAAATAGAGGCTCAAACTTTTTAAAGTTTGAGCCTTTTTAAATGTGCGTATATACTATAGTGTAAGGGCTGTTAGCCTTGAAGTTTCATATGAAAATATTGTATAATTATTAGTAAATCCGTGCTTTTGGGGATAGGAGGGTAGTTATGGATGGATATATAAAAGATGAATATTTATTTGCACTTGATATAGGAACCAGAACAGTTATAGGGATTGTATGCAAAAAAGAAGAAAATAATATAAGTATAGTTGCTGAGAGCATGGCAGAACATGACAGCAGATGCATGATTGACGGTCAGGTTCATGACGTGGCAGAGGTTGCATCAAGCGTTTTAAGGGTAAAAAAAGAACTTGAAGATGAAGTGGGCTTTGAACTTAAAAACGTAGCAATAGCTGCTGCAGGAAGGACTCTAAAGACTAAGTGCACCCATGTTGAGCAGCAGGTTTATGATGAACTTGAAGTAGATCAGATGATGATAGATAGTCTTGAGATGTTTGGAGTTGGAGAGGCAACAAAAGAGCTGAAAAAGGATATGGGAAAAAGCCTAGATGACTTTTACTGTGTAGGGTATAGCGTTGTATCCTATTATCTAAATGGATATCATATAACAAACCTTCTAAACCAAAAGGGAAACATTATTGGGGCAGATGTACTTGCAACCTTTTTGCCTCAGACAGTAATCAACAGCCTATACAAGGTTCTTGATATGGCAGGGTTAAATCCCATATGCTTAACATTAGAACCTATTGCAGCAATAGAAGCAGTAGTCCCTGAAAATATAAGACTATTAAATATAGCTTTAGTTGATATTGGGGCTGGAACGTCTGATATTGCAATTACAAAAGGTGGAACAATTGTAAGTTATGGAATGGTTTCTGTTGCAGGGGATGAGGTCACAGAGGCTATAGTAGATAAATACATAGTTGATTTTAAAACTGCAGAGGATATTAAAAGAAAGGTTAGTATTGGTAAAAGGAAAAAGATAAGTTTTAAAGATATTTTAGGCTCTAAGGTTACACTTGAATCAAAAGATATTATGCCTATAATATATGAAGGTTCAAAAAAACTTGCCAAAGATATTTCCAAGGAAATACTTAAGTATAATATAGAATCGCCAAAGGCGGTATTTTGCGTTGGAGGAGGAAGTAAGCTTCCAAAGCTTATGGAAAACTTTGCAGAGGAGCTTAACATGGATTCTCAAAGAATAGCAATTAGGGAGAGAAATTCTATACCTAACCTAAAGTATAATGGCAAACTATTAGAAGGTCCTGAAGGAGTAACCGTTGTAGGTATTGCAATGATTGCATATAAAAAAGCGGGCCATCACTTTATAAGGATATACTTAAATAATAGGGAGTACAGCATATTTAATTCAGGAGATTTAAGTCTAGGAGAAGGCCTTAGCCTTATAGGTTATAACCCAATATCCCTGCTTGGGAAAAGTGGAAAGAGCATAAGTTATACACTAAATGGAGAAAAGAAAAAGGTACTAGGAGAACAGGGCATTTCTCCTTTAATATATATAAATGATAATTGCTCAAACCTTATGTCAAATATTAAAGATGGAGACTATATAAAGATAGTGGATGCCAAGAATGGAAAGGATGCATCGCTAAAGGTTAATGATTGCTTGACAGAATACCATTCAATTAATTATAGTTTAAATGGAAGATCAAAATCCATTGAGCCTATGTGCACTATAAATGGTAAAAATGTTGGTTATGATACCGATATAAAAGATGGAGACAGTCTTTTTATTGAAATGCCGCAAAATATATTAGAGCAAGCAGCCATAAATAAAATAAGCTTTTCAAAAAAAGCATTATATGTTAATAAAAAAGAGGTAGACTCTAGTTATATGATTAAAGAGGGGGACAATGTTTTAATAGAAGATAAACCTGATGTTAATAACATACAACCTCAATTTATAGATAATAGCACTTCTTCAAACCATTTAAAGTCTAACTCTAATTTAGATACAACCACTGTTACGGTAAACGGCAAAACAGTGGATATGGCTGGAAAAGAAAATATATTTGTCGATATTTTCAAGTATATAGACTTTGATTTATCAAAGCCAAGAGGAATAATTGTACTTAAATTAAATGGTGGAAAGGCTGATTACACACAAAGGCTAAAAGACGGAGACGTTTTAGAAATATATTGGGATAAAAGCAATGCAAATAATATGTAAAGCAAGGGTGATTGTATTTGTATAAATTGATTGCAAGTGATATGGATGGAACCCTATTAAATAGTGTGGGAGAGATTCCCGCAAAAAACGTTGAGGCAGTAAAAAAAGCAATGGATGCAGGAGTTGAGTTTGCAATTGTAACTGGCAGGCCTTATGCATCAGCCAGATCGGTTTTAAGTGATAATGGAATAATAAACTCGGCAGCAGTAATAGGCTGCAATGGCGCCCAAGTTACTGATAAACATGGTAATCTAATTAAAAGCCACTATCTTGATAAAGATAGCCTTATTAAGATTATGGAGCTTGCTGAAGAAAAGAATATTTACTATCAGATTTATGATGATAATTACATATTCACAAAAAGCAGACTAAAGCTACTTAATATGATTAAAAATTACTCTGGTAAGTCATTAAAAAAGCATATTACATTAAGAAATATAGTTAATGGGTTTAAAAGGCTTTTCTTTGCAGATGTTAAAGTAAAGAAAAATATTATTGAATACGCCAAGGCAGAAGAAAAAGGATTCTATAAGATACAGGTTGCATCTACAGACCAAAAGCAGTTAAACAGTTTTAGAGGACATCTTAAAGATATTCCTAATATAGATATTACATCATCTTTTTATTTCAATTTAGAGATAGGACCTGTAGGAATTACTAAAGGAACCGCCCTTAGAGAACTTGCAGAATCCCAAGGTATTGCTAAAGAGGATGTTATCGCATTTGGTGATAACTATAACGATATACCAATGATAGAATATGCAGGCTGCGGCGTTGCAATGGAAAACTCGGTACAGCCTCTAAAAGATAAAGCAGACTTTTTTACTAAGTCTAACGACGAAAATGGAGTTGCCTATGCAATTGAAAAGTTAATATTTGAAAAAGAATAGTGCGAATAATATTCGTACTATTTTAAACTCAACTGGAAAGTGGCAGGCAGTTTGGTATTGAGTTATGGTCAAGATTGCCAAAACTCAACGAGAAGCTGGCAGGCAGCTTTTTATTTAGTTATGGTTAATATTGCCAAAACTTAACTAAAAGGTGGCAGGCACTTTTTAGTTAAGTTATTTAAAAAAGCTATTGCGCATTACGTAGCGTAATGTATTAGAATATATATAAGGAGAAAATTAAAGATTATAGAGGGAGGTGGTTTGGTTGGATGAGAAGCTCTTCACGACTGGAGAGTTTGCATCAATGGCTGGCACAACTTTAAGAACGTTAAGGTACTATGACACAATAGGACTTTTAAAGCCAAGTAAATATGATACTTTTGGGAGAAGGTTCTATAGCAAAAAGGATTTTGGAAGGCTTCAGAAGATACTTACTTTAAAATTTATTGGGCTATCTCTTGATGAAATAGAAAATATTATAAAAAAAGATGCAGATAATGAGGATTTGAAAAAATCCCTTGAGATTCAAAGAGATATACTAAATAAAAAGATGCAGCATATGGCAAGTGTTATTGAAGCAATAGATGAGACTTTAGAAATGTTTGACGAAGATAAATCATTAGATTGGGATAAGTTCGTCAATATAATTAAACTTATAAATATAGACAAAGATTGGATGGAGCAATATGAAAATTCATCTAATTTAAAGGCAAGAATAAATATACATGAGTTATTTAGTATAAATAAATATGGCTGGATGCCATACTTCTTTGAACAGATTAATTTAAAGGGAAAAATGAAAATACTTGAGCTAGGCTGTGGGGATGGAAGCCTTTGGGTTAAAAATTATGAAAAGCTGCCCAAAAATATAGACATAACCTTAACAGACTTTTCCCCTGGGATGTTAGAGGATGCTAAAAACAACCTTGGGAAGATGCAAAAAAGGTTTAAGTTTAAAATAGTTGATGCAGAAACCATTCCATACAAGGATGAAACTTTTGATGTGGTTATAGCAAACCATATGTTGTATCATGTTAATGATATTGATAAAGCATTTTCTGAAATATATAGGGCGCTAAAAAAAGGCGGCGTATTTTATGCTGCTACAGTTGGAAAAAGCCACATGAAGGAGATGCGCAGCATAGTATCTGAATTAGGGGTGGATATGGTTACCACAAAGAGTTTTGAAGCAACAGAAAAGTTTCAATTAGAAAATGGAATGGATATATTTAAAAAGTGGTTTAAAGATATTAAGCTAACTAGATATGATGATGGCCTATTTGTAACTGAGGCAACCCCTTTGCTTGACTATATACTATCGATGCCAGGGAATACAGATAGAAATTTTAGCTCTGAAGAAAAGAAATATATAATAGACTTTTTAGAAAAAAGGATAAAAGAGTCTGGAGGAATTAAAATAACAAAAGATACAGGATTCTTTACAGGATATAAAAAATAATAAACGAGAGGATTGATTATTTTGAAGAAAAAAAATATACCGTTTTCACCACCAGATATAACAGAGGCTGAGGTTAATGCAGTAGCTGAGGTTTTAAGGTCTGGGTGGATCACATCAGGGCCTAAGCTTGCAGAGTTTGAAAAAGCAACTGCAAAATATTGCAATACAAATTGTTCTATCCCAGTATCTAGCGCAACAGCAGGCATGGAGCTTGTTTTAAAGGTACTTGACATAAAAAAAGGTGATGAAGTAATTACAACTCCATACACATATACATCAACTTCAAATATAATAACCCACAGAGGGATAATGCCTAAGTTTGTAGATGTTGGAAAGGATAGCTTTTTCATAGATATTGATAAGCTATACGATGCCATAGATGATAATACAAAGGTAATACTAACTGTTGATATAGGAGGAGTTCCTGTTGATTATGACAGGGTAAAGGAAGTCCTCAAGGCAAAGAATAGGGAAGATATTATACTAATGTCAGATTCGGCTCACTCCTTTGGAGCAACATATAAGGGGGAAAAAGTTGGAGGACAGTTTGATTTTCATGTATTTTCATTCCATGCAGTAAAGAACCTTACAACAGCTGAAGGCGGTTTAGTAGCCTTTAATGATAATAACTTTAGAGGAAAAGAAGACTTGCTTAAGGAACTTAAATATACATCTTTAAATGGCCAGTCCAAAGATGCATTATCAAAGATGCAGGCTGGAGCTTGGAAATATGATGTAATAACAGATGGTTTTAAATGCAACATGACGGACATACAGGCAGCTATAGGGCTTGTTCAGCTTCAAAGGTATAAAAGCATGTTAGATATTAGAAGAGAGCTATTCCACATATATGATGATATGTTAAAGGAAAAAGAGTGGGCAATTCTACCTCTTGAAAAGAATGAAAATATGGAAACGTCCTACCACTTATACCAGCTGAGGATAAAAGGGTTTGATGAAGAAAAGAGAAATACTCTAATAAGTATGATGGCAGAGGAAGGCATAGCAACTAACGTCCACTTTATACCACTTCCAATGTTTACATTTTATAGAAGTCTTGGTTATAATATAAAGGATTACAAGAATGCATATGATGTATATGCAAATGAAATAACACTGCCTCTATATTCTACACTATCAAAAGAGGATGCTGCATATGTGGCAGAGAAGACTATAGAATGTGTTGAAAAAATACTATAAAGAGGAGAGGTTAAAATGAAGGTTAACTTTTACACATCAAAGAGAGAGTATATGGAGAAAAAGGCTGAATTTGATGGGGCAATAGAGTCTGTACTAGAAAATGGAATCTCAACCCTTGGGAAAGAAGTTGTAGAGTTTGAAGATAAGGTAAAGGAATTTACTGGTGCAAAGTATGCTGTTGGGGTTGCATCTGGAACAGATGCTTTGGTACTTTCTTCTGATATATTAGGTTTCAAAGATGGAAAAGAGGTAATAACATCTCCTTTTACATTTCTAGCTTCTTCATCCTGCATTGCAAGGCATGGAGGAAAACCTGTTTTTGTAGATATTGATGAGGAAACATTTAATATAGATGCAAATAAAGCAGAAGAGAAAATAAACAAAAATACAGTAGGGATTCTTCCAATCCACCTATTCTGCCAGATGGCTGATATGGATAAGATAATGGAGCTTTCAAAGGCTCATAACCTTAGGGTTTTAGAAGACGCCGCAGAAGCCTTTGGAATGAAGTGGAGAGGAAAGCACTCAGGAACAATAGGCGATATGGGTATATTTTCATTCTTCCCAACCAAAACTTTAGGAGGCTATGGGGATGGAGGAATGATTGTAACTAATGATGAAGAACTTTATAGATTAGCAAAATGCTACAGGGTTCACGGTGCCACTAGAAAATATAACTATGAATATCTAGGCTATAATTCAAGGCTTGATACAATACAAGCTGCCATACTATTAGTAAAGCTTAAGTATATAAACGAAGGAATTAAAAAGAGAGAGACAGTTGCAAACTGGTATAAAGACAGGCTTAAAGATATAGAAAATATAAAGCTTCCTACAATAAAGGGAGAGCAAAATGGCGTATACTATGTATTTAATATAATTGCTGAGAATAGAGATGGATTAGTAGAGCATTTAAAGAAAAATGAGGTACAATACAGCATTTACTATCCAAAGCCTCTGCACCTTCAAAAATGTTTTGACTACCTAGGGTACAAAAAAGGAGACTTCCCAGTTGCAGAGAAGGTATCACAGAGCATATTAGCACTTCCTATATACCCTGAAATAACAGAGGATGAGGTCGACTTTGTATGTGATACGATTAGGGACTTTTATAGAAAATAGGATGAGATGAGATTGAAAAGGAGCATTGCATGGCTACTGAATTAGTAAGTTGCAATGCTCTTTTTTTGTATAATAGTTATTTTGGTGCAGGCCTTGAATAGTATTTTAAAAAGTATAGACGGTTTAACTGAAATCAGGTAAAATGGGATTAGATGGTATATAGGTAGAAAATTAAAGTATGTGAAGTTTTCAAAACATATCCTTTCATAGGAGGAGCTATTATGAAAATGGGAAAAAGTAAAATAACCCTACTAATAATTGTAGTTTCCATGTCTATATTGTTATTTCTTATGATTAAGCCAATAATAGGTTTTATTACTTTTAATACAGATCACCTTTTTTGGCTGGATAAAAAATATGATGATGTTAAAAACTTTAACGTTATAGACTTTACAAGTGCAGAAGATAAAGAAAAAGGTAATTACACTTATCGTAAATGTGGAGAAAGTGTTCAGAAAAATTCAAGGTTATTTTCTAAGAAGACCTTAATTTATCTACCAAAGACCAACATATGGATTACAGGAGTATATGGTGTGGAAAATAGTGCTGCATATATTGGAATTGTAGATTGTAATAAATATTCCAACTATACAAGCCCTGATGGTGAAGTTTTTACTTATAATCATTTATTTGGTGATGGAAATGGAAAACAGTATGATACCATACACCTTCATGATTTTGCAATTGTTGAAATCAATCAAAATAATTTAAAAGAAGGGAAGCTCCATCTGGGAGTGTTTTCGCCAGATATGAGCGTATATGATGAAGTAACGATTAAGGTGAATTTATCATCTATTAAATAAGCATAAAGCTTTATGAAGCAACAGCCACGGGCAATTCGTGGCCGTTGCTTTTTTTGTTAAAAAACACCTTAATTAAAATGCCCTTATATGGGAATTATATATTAGGATAAGTATTTAGCCGATAAACATAAGCAGTATAAAAATTCTAATATAAGGACGGACGATTATGAAGCACATTTTAATGGTCTCACTAGTTGCACTTTTTTTGATTAGTGTTAGTGTTGGGATTTTATTTATATATATATATTTGAAAAACAAGTTTAAAGTTGAAAGAGAAGTGAGGGAAGCCATATTAAATGCTGAGGATCTCCAAAGACATGCAGAAGATGTAGCTATTTATCATACAGTGTCTGGTAAGGCAAAGTCCAGCAGAAGGGTACTGCCTAGGATGGAGGATAACTATAAGTTTATAATTAAAACATATAAAGAGCTAAATGATGATGTTAAGCAAAAAAAGGTTGTTGTGCCTGCAGCAGAATGGCTTTTTGATAACTTTTATGTTTTAGAGGAGCAGGTAAAAGAGATTAGGATGAACTTTCCTAAAGGCTACTATGCTGCACTTCCAAGGCTTATGACTGGGGATTTAAAGGGGTTTCCAAGGCTTTATGCAATTGCTCTTGAACTTGTATCTCACACAGATGGAAGAGTAGATGAAAAGGTGCTTATTGATTTTATAAGCTCGTATCAGTCTAAATCTAACCTTACAAGCGGTGAGCTTTGGGCAGTTCCTATTATGGCGAAAATTGCGCTTATAGAAAACGTAAGATTGATTTGCCAAGATATACTGGAGAATAGGGAAGAGAGGATAAAGGCGGAAAAAATAGTAGACTCTATATTTAGCAAACAATCTTTAAGAGAAAATGCCTTGGAATATTTAGATTCAGAGATTAAGGCTATGGATAACATTAGCCCTGCTTTTGCAGAGCATATTATAAAAAGCATAAGAAACCAAGGGGAAGATGTTGGCACACTCCTTCATCTATTAGATGAAAAGCTATCATTTCAAGATAGTACCCTAGAGAGTATAACTGCAATGGAACATCAGGAGCAGGCAAAAAATCAGGTTTCTATAGGGAACTCAATTACAAGTTTGAGGCTTATATCAGGTCTTAACTGGAGTGAAATATTTGAAAAAATAAGCTCTGTGGAGGAGGCCTTAAGGCAGGATGATGTATACTGCCAGATGGACTTTAAAAGCAGGGATTATTATAGGCATGAAATAGAGAAGATGGCACGCTCTTTAAATATATCTGAAACCATAATAGCCAAAAAGGCGGTAGAGATTGCTGAGTCTGCTGCAAAAAATAAACAAGAGGATATGGGAAAAAGCCATGTAGGGTACTATATTGTAGGCAAAGGCAGAGAAGAATTTGAGAGGGAAATAGGGCTAGATTTAGGTTTGAAGGATAGATGTGTTAGATTCATGAAAAAGTACCCTTCTTTGGTTTATATATCATCAATATCAATAATTACTATTTCACTTTCACTATTATTTGCACGGACCATGGCATATAATAGAAGCCCTATTATTGTAGCTTTAGCAATTTTTATTGCAATACTTCCTTCAAGTGAGATAGGAGTTGGGGCAGTAAATTGGTTGGTAAATCATACAATGAAGCCTTATTTTTTTCCAAAGCTTGAGTTTATAGATGGAATACCAAAAGACGCTGCTACAATAGTTGTTATACCCACACTGCTTCCCAATAAGGATAGAGTAAAAAGCCTGCTAGATGATATGGAGGTATACTATCTTGCTAACAAGGAAGATAATTTGTATTTTGCACTACTTGGGGATTTTTGCGATTCTAAAACAGAAAATAATCCAGAGGATAGCGAAATAGTAGAGTGCGCATTAGAGGGAGTAAAGAGGCTGAACAAAAAGTATTCATTAGATGATTTAGGTAATATAAAAAATAAACAGGATATCTTTTATTTTTTTAATAGATACAGAAAGTATAACTCATCTGAAGGAATATGGATGGGCTGGGAGAGAAAAAGAGGAAAGCTATTAGAGTTTGCAAGATTGCTTAGAGGGGATTTGGATACAACCTATTATATAAAATCTGGTGAGG
>ENA-UOOK01000115-UOOK01000115.1-fermentation-metagenome-genome-assembly--contig:-NODE-115-length-89494-cov-11.732723_pt1 | contig 89494 bp, 89 predicted proteins | sample MGYA00245777_ERZ724023 | MGnify/ENA primary metagenome ERZ724023 (study PRJEB28704, sample SAMN03018312) | fermentation metagenome | biome: anthropogenic terrestrial biome; feature: soil; material...
ATTGCAATTAATTTCTTTCATCATTCATCCCCTCCATATATTCCATTATTTGTTTCTTTGCTCTATGATAGGTTACTCTTGCCCATCCGGAACTTTTCCCAAATATCATGCCTATTTTCTCAAACGGCAATTCTCCAAATACTCTTAGGAAAAAAATCTCTTTATAAGGTTCTGACATAGTATGAATAAATTTATGGATGATTAAGGCATCTTCTTCATTCATAAGATTTTCTGATATGGTGACACCTACATCGGCTATGTCCCCTATTGAATCAAAATCTACTTGTTTTTTGTTGTTTTTATAAGATGAGTAATAGGTATTTTTCGCAATTGTAAACAGCCAAGCACGAATATCCTTAGATCCATCGAAGGTATCAATAGACTTTATGGCTTTAAAAAATGCCTCCTGAGTTATTTCTTCAGCCATGCTCTCATTTTGCGATATGGATTTTATATATAAAAATACTTCTTTGAAGTACAGATTGTATATTTCCTCGAAGTCCATGCCTTTCACCCACCTTCACCTATATAACTTATGAAAATCAAAAACGTTACAAATTATTTTTATTTTATTATATAACATACCACCCGGACTAAATATTTTTCGGGTGGTATGTTACTTTTAAAAATATCATTGTATTATTTCGATAAAAAATTTGAGGTAATTGCTAATACTATAATTTCAAATATCAAGGAACTATTGGATATTCTGATTAAAGTATTTTTCCTCTAGATCCTCAAAATGGTTAAATATATGAACCAAATCCTTGCCAAAATTCTTCAATGTATATAGAGTATTGTTATCATTAGATTCTTTCTCTATAACATTTTTTTCAATTAGAATATTTAATTTCCTATTCAATTCCGTATGACTTATATATGGAATACTTTTTAGAATTTCACTATAACGATGATTTCCCAAATCTATTGATTTCAATATTTCTGATACCCATCTCAATTTTATCAAATCATGTACTATTTGAAATCCATTGGATATCATATTTTCCAAATCCATCACTCCTACTAACAAATTTGTGCCTTTTTGTAACATACATTATATCATATAATTTATATATAGTTTAGTGAATGAGAAAAAATATTTAAAAACTTGAGGAGGTTTATTTATGAAACATTTAGATTTATTACAAAAATATTTAGCAAATTTGGCGGTTTTGAACGTTAAACTGCATAATATCCACTGGAATGCAGCAGGATTACAATTTATGGAAGTTCACAAATTTACCGAAGAGGCTTACGACAATCTGTTTGAAGCTTATGACGAAGTTGCAGAATTGTTAAAGATGAAAAATGAAATGCCTCTATCAACAATGAAAGAATATCTGGAAAATGCAAGCATTGAAGAAATAAATGCAAAAGATTTTTCTATTAAAGAATCTTGGGAATTAGTAATGAGCGATTTTGAATTGATGCGTAAGTTAGCTACTGAAATCAGAAATGCTGCTGACGAAGCAGGTGATTTTGAAACTGTTATGTTGTTTGAAGATTATGTGGCAGATTTCAGCAAGAATCTATGGTTTGCTAGGTCTATTCTAAAGTAAATAAGTATAATGAATTTTTGGGTCGTTGATGAAATGAACATGCCCCTGTCTACTTGGCAGGGGCATGTTCACTATTCCCAGTGACCTTTTTTATAAATTTCTTATTTGCTTATACTTACTGCCCATTCAAAGCCTGAATCTATTCCATATTCTTCTGAAAAATTACCCATATTTACTGCAAAAGCAGCATTAAGCTCGGAATCCATATAAATTATATCTTCGCCTTCTTCAACATCCCCAAAGGTATTGACATATGGTATTTTCTTTTCATATACTACCTGACCTTCATGAGTGATTTTCACTGTTAATTTATCCCCCACCTTAGCTCCATATTCTTCAAACAGTTCTCTTGGAATACTGGTCCATAGGTTTCCATAAGGCTGATCAATAACTGTAATTATCCCATGCATTGCATTATCTTTAATTTCCGGTCTTTGATAATTTATAGTCACTACTTGTTTTGGTAATTTCTTCCCCACCTCTTCAAAGGTTATTGTACCGGATGCCAGTCTAGCTCCTGTATATGCATATACATCTCTGCCATGGAAAGTATAGGACTTTTCAGAATCCTTTAGCCTATTTACCGCTTCATCAATTTCTCTGACTTCTTCAATACCATACTTCTCGGCAACTAAAGTAAGAGTCCCATTGTCCGGTGTTACAAAATACTGTCCTGTTTTTGTTTTTAATACTACAGATTTTCTATCTGTACCAACCCCAGGGTCTATAATTGATACAAAAACTGTGCCTTCCGGCCAATATTCTGCTACTCCGCCTAAACAATATGCTGCTTCCCAAATATTAAACGGTTCAATTTCATGAGTTAAATCATACATTTTTAGATCCGGATTTACTCCAAATGCAACTCCCTTCATTGATGCAACAGCATTATTTTTTACTCCAAAATCCGATTGAAAGACCAATGCAGATGTTTTAACATTTAATCGAGTATCCTTTACCAAAGATTCTGGTTCTGCAAAACTCTTATTTAATACCGGAGCAATTGTAAATGATAGAACCAATAAAAACACTACAATTAATTTACGTAAATCTTTTTTACCTTTCATTTCAAAACCTCCTATATATATTTTTTTATTGATTACTTTTAAGACGCAATTTAATTATATCAAATTTGGTAGAGTTATACATCTAGGATCCATAAAAACTTGTATTATATTGAATTTTATAATCCCGCTGTTTAATTTCACATATAATCCCTTTTACTTGCTTTTGATAAAGGATCACAGCACATATTTAAAATCATTTGACGTACACATACTAATCATGTTATCATAGCATAAATTCAATTTCATAATAATTCTCATCTTAAAAGGTGAGGCAGAAAAGCAGATGTAAAGGAGTGAAGTAAAGTGAGAACTATTTTGAAGAATGGAAAGATTTATGTAGAAAAGAATAATTTTCAAGAAGCTTTATTGATTGAAGATAGCATAATAAAACAAATAGGAAAAAATGAGGATATAAAAGCTCTCAATTCAGACAAAATAATTGATTTACAAGGTAAAACAGTTTTACCCGGAATTAATGACAGTCATTTACACTTATTGGGAGTTGGTGCAGCAATGTCTAGCTGCAATCTTACATCTGCAAAATCAATTGACGACATTATTCAATTAGGTGAAAAATTTATTGAAGATAACAAGGGTTTAAAAGTTTTATTTGGTCGCGGTTGGAATCAGGACTATTTTATCACCGGTGATAAACGTCTAATAAATAAATATGACTTGGATAAAATTTCTACTGACATTCCAATTGTCTTTGATAGAATTTGCGGCCATGTTTCCGTTGGAAATTCCAAAGCCCTTGAGATGCTAAATATAAATGAAAATTCAAGATTTGACGGTGGTGTTATAGAGCTAGGTGATGATGGAAAGCCAAACGGAATTTTTAGTGAAAATGCCATTGGTCTTATACAATCCATAATTCCGGAAAAAAACGACAAAGATATCGAAGAGGAATTCTTAAAGGCTGCTAATTATGCATTAAGTGTAGGTATAACCTCCGTTCAGCCAAATGATGTTAAAGGAAGTAATTACAATCAAATTTTCAATATAATCAATAATATATATAAGAATAAAAAAACCAAATTAAGATATAGATATCAATTCAACTTTCAAGATATAAATGATTTTAAAGAATATTTAAAATCAGAGTATAATACCGAAAACTATGATGAAAAATTCTTATCTAAGGGTGCATTAAAGCTATTTAAAGATGGATCCCTTGGAGCTAGGACTGCTCTAATGTTAAATGATTATAAGGATGCTAAAGGAATCAAAGGTATAGAAGCATTAAGTGATAAGAATTTACAAGATCTATGTGATTTAGCTACGGCTAATGGATTTACAGTAGTTACTCACGCTATTGGTGATGGAGCAGTTGAAAGTGTTATAAGAGCATATGAAAAAACTATGAATGGATGTAAAAACCCTTTACGTCATGGAATAGTACATTGTCAAATAACCAGCAGAGAACAGCTTGAGAGGATTGCGGATTTAAATATTTGTGTTATGTATCAGCCAATATTCTTGGATTATGATACAAAAATAGTAAAATCAAGGGTTGGAGAAAAATTAACCAGTACATCATATGCTTTTAATAGCCTTAGAGAACTGGGAGCTCCTATAAGTTTTGGTACAGATTCTCCGGTAGAAGACTGCAATCCCTTCCCCAATATTTATTGTGCAGTAACTAGAATGGACTTGGATGGAAACCCAGCAAATGGTTTCTACCCAAAAGAAAAAATGAGTGTAGAAGATGCAATCGATGCTTACACATATGGCGGTGCCTACAATGAATTTAAGGAAAACTTTAAAGGTAGATTAAAACCGGGATATGTAGCTGATCTAATAGTATTGGACAAAGATATATTTACAATTGATGAAGCGCATATAAAAGATATACAAGTAGAGATGACTATGATTGATGGAGAATTTGTATACAGAAGATAGATTATTAAGGTCACTTGGGACAGTCAGATAATCCCAGTGACCCGATTAAGTAAAGTATTCTATTTTAGCATTGGGGAATTTATCCATTATCAATGATGAAATGAATGTTTTTATTTCGCAAGATTGTTCTTTAGGATAAACGTATTTAAATCTTCCATATCTACCCCATTTTAACATGCGTTTTTCCTCATCCATATCCAATTTTGTATGGGGAAATCTTTGTAAAATCATATCTTTGGCTCTTGCAGTAAATCTATGTTGAATTAACTCAAATGTAATCTCCTCATGATTATATTTATATCCTAATCCCTCATACAATAAAGTGAACAAGTCCTTATAATCCTCTTCCCATGTGTCATAAACCATAATAGGAGCTACGATAAAACCTATAGGATAATTATGAGCTATAAGCTTTGATGCAGTCTCAATGCGTTCATTTAGTCTTGCGGTATTATGTTCAAAATTATCTATTACATTTTCTGTATTGATACTTACCCTAAACCTAGTATTTCCATTGTGTTTAAGTTGTAATAATGAATCTACATTGCTAAATTTTGTAACTACTCTTAGCTTTGCATTTTCTAATTCACCAAAGAACTCAATAGTTTTAGCTAAACTACCTGTAATATGTTCGAGCGCCAGCGGATCACCTAAGCTTGCCACTTCAAACGTGGTTATTCCCTCATCCTTGATATGCTGTTTTATAACTTGAAAAATATCCTCAAGATTTACATAAACCTTAATGGAAGGTTTTTCTCCTTGCGTCGTTTGTAAATAGCAATACTCGCAGCTGCCCGGACAATTACTTACTAGAGAAAATTGATAATCTGCAGATGGACTGCAAAAATCTAATTTTTTATTTTTCATTGTTGTTATTAAAATAGTTTTCTTAGAATTAGTATACTTTGTTATCGGTGTAATTCCGGGTATAAAGCTAGAAGTCTTATTTGATGTGGATTTAATAACTTCGATATCATTGTTTGTAAAGAAGTCATAGAGCTCTACACCCAGTGGATACTTAAGACTAGATGGTTCAAATATTACTCTTTCCGGCATAAATAATTTCATTAAACCATTCCTTTGTTTTCTTAAAAATTTATTTAACCTTAGTATATGAAAATTAGCCTTAAGTATACATGACGGTAAAAAGGCCACTGGAAACAGTCATGTCCCAATGGTCTTTTAAAATCAATCAATCTATTTGTTTGCCTTCACAGTATCTTGCCAGAAATCAACCTTATCTTTAAGGTCTATAGAAGAAGCCTTGAATACCGGATTCTTCCCTGCCCTTTTTTGTTCACTATAGTCCTTCATACATTTTATTGCAGAATCTTTTAACATGAAAATTGCAGGGATATTAATCATTGCCATGAATGCCATCAATACATCTGCCGTATCCCATGCTACACCAAATTCAAGTTTTGGTCCAAATAATACTACCAGAACTGCCACTACACGGAAAATTGTCAAAGTAGTCTTATTTGGCTTTTTACCAAGAACATAATTCAAATTAGATTCCGCATAGAAATAGTTCCCTATAAGGGTTGTAAATCCAAACAAAAATAGTGCAAATGAGAAGAAATACTGACCAAAGTTTCCAAAGTTAGCTTGCAGCGCAGCCACATTATATGGTGCACCTGCCATCTCAGGAGTTGGAACAACACCAGAAGCTAATAGCATAAACGCAGTTGCTGTACAAATAATTATCGTATCTAAATAAACTGACATCATTTGAACCAGTCCTTGCTTAGCCGGGTGTGATGTATCAGCCGCTGCTGCTGCATTTGGAGCAGATCCTATACCTGCTTCATTGGAATATAGTCCTCTTTTTAATCCTAACATGACACAGGATCCGGTAAAACCACCAAAAATAGCTTTAAAATCAAATGCTTGGGTGAATATATCTGCAAATATTCCCGGAATCATTGTTATATTTTTTATTATTACAACGATTGCAACAATGATATATGCTACTGACATAATGGGAACGAGATGTGAAGTAATTTGGCTTAATTTTTTCCCTCCGCCAAAAATACTAAGAGCTGTTAGTGCTGCTAAAATTATACCCATAATTATCGGTGTTACCTTCGGATTCCAAAAACTATAAGTACTAAATGATGAGCTTACATTATAAGCAGCCAACATATTAAATCCTACCATATAAGTAACAATCAAAATAACCGCAAAAATCATTCCTAAAGTTTTGTTTTTTAATCCATTTTCAATATAATATGCAGGTCCGCCATAGGAACCTCCATCCTTATCTCGTTTCTTATAAATTTGTGCAAGAGTACTTTCAATAAAAGCAGATGCCGCTCCCAAAATAGCGACAACCCACATCCAAAATACTGCTCCTGCCCCTCCTAAAGCTATAGCTGTGGATACCCCTACAATATTCCCTGTTCCAACTCTGGAAGCTGTAGAAACCATTAAGGCTTGAAATGAGGAAATTGATTTCTCATCTTCAGCAGGTTCTCCGATAACCTTTATGGAGTCTTTTAGAAGCCTTAATTGAACGAAATTTGTCTTAAATGAAAAGTATAATCCACCGCCAATCAAGAGTAATGGCAATAAATAAGTATAAAGAAATCCGCTTAAACTACCTATAAATTTTGCGTACAAATAAATACCTCCCTTTTTAATAACATATGATATTGTATTACTTTGATATATAGCTTACATAAACCACCTTCTTTCTCTTCATCATATGTTGTAATATTTTATTTCCCACTAAAATAGTGAAGCCCTAATTCCTTGGATAGATATTCAAGCATATGGTAGCCACCTATGCTATTGCCTTGAGAATCCAAAGCCGGTCCAAAAACACAAATACCCAGCTTGTTTTCGGCAAAAGCAAGTATTCCTCCTCCGACACCACTCTTAGCAGGCATGCCTACTCTAATTGCAAATTCTCCTGAGCCATCATACATGCCGCAAGTAAGCATTAGGGATTTAACGATTTTTAAAATGGAATTATCTATTAGTCTATCCCCCGATTTGAGATCTAATCCATCATTTGCCAATATCGCCGCATAATTTGCTAAATCATTGGAATTTACCTTAACTGAGCACATTTTGAAATAGAAATCTAATGTCTTTTCAACATCCGCTTCAAGTACTCCGCTACTATTCATCATGTAGGCTAAAGAACGATTCAGCATACCTGTCTTGCTTTCCGACATATATACGTTTTCATCTACTTCAATGGAATTTCTTCCGCAAAATAAACGTACCAATTTTAGATAATCTTCAAAGGAATATCTTTCGGAGATTAATCCAGCTACCGCAATTGCGCCTGCATTTATATAGGGGTTTGAAGGGTATTTTTTAGTTTCAAGTTTGATTATAGAATTAAAGGGATCACCTGAGGGTTCCATCCCCACCTTATTAAATACGATTTCCGGTCCAAGATTATGAAGAGCAAAGATCAAAGATATTGTCTTAGATATGCTTTGAATTGTAAATTCCTGATGCCAATCCCCTACATGATATCTCTTACCTTCTATGGTAACTATACTTGCTCCCAGCAGATTTTTATCCGCCTTTGCCAATTCCGGAATATATGTAGCAACGTTGCCATCGTCTATATACTTACTACTATGTATTAATGCATCATTTAAAATTGTCTCTATATTTGTTAATTCCATTTTATAAACATACTCCCTAATCTATTTGATTTAATTCCAACACCTATATAGTATCTCCTTTTGTAAATATCCGGTAATACTTAAAACTTATATCTATTATTTGTATAAACTATAACTAATTAATTAACAATATGATAAACTTTAATTAAGATTATATGAACATAAATTTTGGCTATGGGTGGTGCATATTTTTGGATATTAACCATTTAAAAGATTTTGTAACTGTTGCAGAATGTGGATCCATTAACAAAGCAGCTACTAAATTGTACATATCACAACCTCATTTAAGTAATATAATTAAAGACTTGGAAAATTCCATTGGCTTTGAATTATTCAATCGTACCAATAGAGGAGTTACTCTTACCTCTGCTGGAAAACATTTTTTGAAGCATGCGGAAGTAATCATAAAAGAGATAGACGCTTTAAAAGAATTTACACCTACTAATATTAAAATTTCAGACAAATTGCGAGTATCAATGACTAAGTTTACTCACACTATGGATAGCTTCAATGAAGTATGCAGTAAAAAGGATAAACTTGACGGATTCACATATCTACTTAACGAAGGAACCACAAGGGACGTAATAGAAGATGTTGCAAATGGCTATACCGATGTAGGTATAATCCATTATGACATTCATGAATCCAAAAACATCCATGCAATCCTCGAAAAAAATGGGTTGGAACATAAGACTATAGCAAAGTTTACCCCTGAAATCTGTATATCTAAGAATCATGAATTGATCCAACAAGGAGAAAAAGTAACATTAGATGCTCTTAAAAATTATGGCTTTGTACGCTACCTTGGCCAATATGAAGACTTTATATATAATATCGTAAAAAAAGGGCACCATATGGACCTTAACAACTCAAACAAAATTATCTATGTTTATGGACGTTCAACTCTATTAAATCTTATATCCATCAGCAATTTTTACACTATAGGAATTCTCGAATTCGATAAACAGCAATCCATGTTCAATGTAATATCTGTTCCTATTGAATACTGTGAAAAAAACCTCTTATTTGATGTAATAACAAAAAAAAATATCCAATTGAATGATACGACCTTAGAATTTATATATAATGTCTCTGAAAGATATCGTAAATTATCTAGCAAACAAAAGGATGATAAAATTATAGACCATTGAAAACTGTCGTAAGAACAGACTACAATGGTCTTTAAATAATTTTTTTATCAATTTCTATGAATCATCTTGGGGACTGTCAGTCCCCAATGACATTTACATCTTTTTTCTTGGTATATATCTGGTATGGAGAAGTTCATGAGCTTTTTCCCCATAAGGCTCTCCGATATATTCTTCATAAATCTTCTTAATCATAGGGTTTTCGTGAGATTTTCTAATTGCTTTACCTCTGTCCTCATTATATATACCCTGCATCCTCTTTTTAAGTATAGACATATCACCGTGATGATATGGTTGACCTCCGCCGCCTATGCATCCTCCGGGACACGCCATAATCTCAATAGCATGATAATTCGCTTCTCCCCTTTGTATCTTTTCCAGAATACTTCTTGCATTTCCAAGTCCATGACATACGGCTATATTTATCTTTTCTCCATTTATTGTGACGCTGGCTTCCTTGATTCCATCCATTCCTCTCAGAGAATGAAATTCTACATCTTCAAGAGTCTCACCTGTCATAAACTCATAAGCTGTTCTCAATGCAGCTTCTATAACTCCGCCCGTAGCCCCAAATATGACAGATGCACCTGAAGATTCTCCCAATGGATTATCAAATTCTTCATCTTGAAGATTAACAAAATCAATACCTGATTCTTTAATCATAATTGCAAGTTCTCTTGTGGTTAAAACATAATCTACTGCTTTTGTACCGCCGAGACCAAGTTCTGGTCGGGCTGCTTCATATTTTTTAGCCACACATGGCATCACGGATACAACTATTATATCTTCAGGTTTATGCCCCATTTTTTCCGCTAAATAGGTCTTAGCCAATGTCCCAAACATTTCATGTGGAGATTTACAGGTTGACGGTATATCCAACATATCTTGGAAGTTGTGTTCGATAAACTTAACCCAACCCGGACAGCAGCTTGTTAATATTGGCAGCCTTCCTCCGTGCTTTAATCTATGCATAAGCTCTGTAGCTTCCTCCATAATAGTCAAATCAGCTGCAAAATCAGTATCATATACCTTGTCAAATCCAAGTAGTTTCAATGCTGATACCATCTTACCGGTAACTTGAGTCCCCGGTTCCATTCCAAATTCCTCTCCAAGGGCAACCCTTATCGCCGGAGCGGTTTGAACCACTACTACCTTATCACTATTGATTTCTTTCCATACCTTAGATATTTTATTTACCTCAGTTAAAGCTCCCGTTGGACATACTGCAATACATTGTCCGCAAAAGGTGCAATTTGATTCATGCATAGGCAGATTAAAGGCTGTACCAATAACAGTATCAAACCCTCTCCCAATTTCAGATAATGCATGAACGGTCTGTACATTATTGCACATGGTTTCACATCGCTTGCATAAAATACACTTATTAGGATCTCTTACTATTGATAAGCTGCTGTTATCAATAGGAAAATCATTCATTTCACCTTCATATCTAACTTCTCTGATTCCCAAATCAGCTGAAAGTTTCTGAAGTTCACAATCGTGATTCTTTGCACACACAAGACAATCCTTCGGATGATTAGATAGTAAAAGTTCCAATACTGTTCTTCTGGCTTTTACAGCACGTCTTGAGTCAGTTCTTATATTCATCCCTTCTGATACAGCAGTTGAACACGCGGTCTGAAGATTTTTTTTGCCTTCAACCTCAACGACACATATGCGGCATGAAGAAGATTGATTTACAAACTTTATGTCATGAAGATCGAGATGACAAAGAGTTGGTATTTTTATATTAAGCTTCTTAGCTGCCTCAAGTATTGTTGTTCCCTCGGGAACTTCTACTTCTCTTCCATTTATCTTTAAATTAACCATTTCTTTTTCACCCCTATCCTATTTTAATTGCATTCTTAGGACATACATCATAGCATGACCCGCATTTTATACATTTATCCTGATCAATAACGTGAACTTCTTTTACCTTCCCGCTTATACAGCTAACAGGACATACCTTAACGCACCTTCTACAACCTATACAATCATCCGATATATTGTACCTAAGTAAAGCTTTACATACACCTGAAGGACATATTCTGTCCATTACATGAGCTTCATACTCATCATAAAAATATCTTATAGTAGATAATACAGGGTTAGGCGATGTTTGCCCTAAACCGCAAAGGGCTGTATCCTCAATTATCTCAGCCAACTCTTTTAATTCCTCAATTTCCCTTTCTTCAGCAGTACCATTGGTCATCCTTGTTAAGATCTCCAACATTCTTTTATTTCCAATTCTGCAAGGGGTACATTTCCCGCAGGATTCATCCACAGTAAACTCCAAAAAAAATCTTGCAATATCAACCATGCATGTATTCTCGTCCATTACTACCATTCCACCTGACCCCATAATTGAGCCTATTTTGGCAAGGGACTCAAAATCCACAGGAGTATCAATAAGTGAAGCCGGCATACAGCCTCCTGATGGACCTCCGGTTTGCACTGCTTTGAGGGCTTTTCCATCCTGTACTCCTCCGCCGATATCATATATTATCTCTCTTAAAGAGGTCCCCATAGGTACTTCAACCAAACCGGAATTAGCTACTTTTCCTACAAGTGCAAATACCTTTGTTCCCGGAGATTTTTCTGTGCCAATGCTTCTAAACCAGTCCACACCTTTATTCATAATAACAGGCACATTAGCCAAAGTCTCTACATTATTTAAAATAGTAGGTTTTTGCCATAATCCAACATGGGAAGTTCTCGGCGGTTTCTTCCTGGGCATACCTCTCTTGCCTTCAATGGATTCCATTAGCGCAGTTCCTTCTCCGCATACAAATGCGCCTGAACCCAATCTTAGCTCTATATCAAAATTAAATCCGGTCCCAAGGATATTCTCTCCCAAAAGCCCATATTCCTTAGCCTGTGCTATTGCCTTTTTCAATGACTCAACTGCCGTTGGGTATTCGGCTCTTACATAGATAAATCCTTGGTCAGAGCCGACTGCATAGCCACCGATTGCCATCCCTTCGAGTACTGCATGAGGGTCATTTTCAAGGATCGATCTATCCATAAATGCACCGGGATCCCCTTCATCTGCATTGCAAATAAAATATTTCTTATCTGATGCTTTTTTAAAAGATTCTTCCCATTTTCTGCCGGTAGGAAACCCTGCGCCTCCTCTGCCCCTAAGGTTTGAAGCTTTCATATCTTCAATTACATCCTTAGGTTCTTTTTCTCTTAATATTTTGGAGAGTGCTTTATATCCATCCATGGCTATATAATCTCTAATATCTCCCGGATCAACAATTCCGCAATTCCTTAGGGCAATTCTATATTGCTTCTTATAATAATCTCCTTTTAATAATATTTCATCACCCTTAATGACAACCTTATCCTCTTTAATGAGCCTTTCTTCCAATATAGGCCTATGTTCTTGTCTAATTTTTTCTAATTTTTCCGTTGTAATCATTTAGCAACACCACCATACTTAAGAATAATTTCTTTAACCTTGTCTTTCTTTAGTTTTGGATAGACGTCATCATTGACTAAAACTACCGGTGCCATACTGCAGTCGCCAACGCACCTGGTTGAAGTTATTGAGAATTTCATATCCTCCGTTGTATCTCCCGCTTTTATTCCAAGTTGATTTTCAAATTCTTCCAATATTTCCTGCCCTCCCTTTACATAACAGGCAGTTCCTAAACAAACACTTATAATGTTCTCTCCCTTAGGTATAAAGGAAAACTGGGAATAAAATGTTGCCACACCATAGATTTCCGAAATGGGAATATTTAATTCCACAGATATCAATTGCAATATTTCAACGGGAAGATATCCAAATATCTCTTGTGCGCCTTGGAGTACCGGTATTAATGCTCCCTTTGTGTCCTTATAAGTTTGGACTGTCTTTTTAAACTTTTCAATGTTCTCTTTATTTTTTTCTTTATCAAACTTGAATTCCATAAGCCAACCTCCTAAGTCTAAATATTAAATAAATATATGTAAAAATTATTACACCTTGAGCCAAATGAATCTTTGGTTGAAAAACTTTATAGTTCATACTTGATTTGTTATTTTATTAACTATCAATATTAAAAAAATTACATATCCAGACATAATAGTTAATAATATAACATTAATTTGCAGAAATTTCAATAGATTTTCTACAAAACAATTAGGTTAGCATTCAATGATTTAACCTCTTCCATGTTATGAGTAACTACAATAAGAATTTTCCCTTTAGCCTTTTTCTTAACCAATTCAATAATTTTAGCGTGCAGTTCTCTATCCAATCCTTTAAACGGTTCATCCATAACAATTATATCCGCATCAAAAATCAAAGCTCTTCCTATAGCCAATCTTCTTTTCATTCCACCGCTTAATAAAGAAACTTTTTTATACATAACTTCACCAAGTTCTAAAGCGTATAACAATCTTGTTAATTCCTTATCACTTATATTTCTGTCACATACAATACGTAAATTCTGTATGCAGTTAAATTCCTCACAAAGTCTATCTTCCTGAAAAACGGCCGAAATCTTTCTTTGATCTAGTCCAAGGATTTTTCCACTGTCGGGTTTTTCCAGACCTAGAATCATATTTATCAACGTTGTTTTGCCGATTCCGGATTCTCCCATAATACATGTAATTTTATTTTCTTCTATTATCCCATTAAAATTGTTGATTACCTGTTCTCCATCAAAAGACTTATTTATATTTATCAGATCTATATTCATATCATTCACCTAAATTCGATTCAATAAAAAAATAAATAATTTCTCAAAAATAAAGCTAATAGCAACAATTAAGAATGTCCAAGCGAATAACTCCGGTGTATTTAAATATATCTTAGCAGTATAAAGGGATTCCCCTATGGTTCCGGAGGGAAGCCCTATTACTTCGGCAGCGACTCCTGCCTTCCAACTTAATCCTAATGCCAAACTAGCCGCTGCTATTAAGTAAGGTTTGATACTAGGCATATAAATATATCTTATCAGCTTGCATCCTTTTATTTTAAAAACCTTTGCCATTTCAAGCATTTTTTCGTCCGTACTGTCCAGTCCCTTTAAAATGGTAGTATACATCGTAGGAAGTACCATTAGAAAAGCTATGAAAACCGAAAGGTTCTTTGAACTTATCCATACTAAAGCCAGTATTATAATCGATGCAATCGGAGTGGCTTTAATCATTAAGATAAGAGGCTCCATCAGACTTTTAAAAAAAATAAATTTATATGAAAATATCGATAAAATAATTCCCAGAATTGAACCCAGAAAAAAACCTGTGATAATTCTTATAAATGTATTTGCTATTGATATATATATATCCTTAGTATTTAAAAGATTGACCAAAGATATAAATACATCTATTGGAGAAGGTAGTAATAGCTTATTATTCATAATATTGCTAATTAGATACCAAAAAATAATCCAAAAAAGGCTTGCGTAGATTTTTTTTATTAAATCTCTCTTATTTGAAATAGAACTCCTCATCAGGTAAATTACCTCCTACGCTTTTTGGATCCGAGCCATGTAGTACCGCCAAATATCCTCCCAGCTTTTCTTCCATCTCATCTCCTGTTATAAAAACGACATTACATAAGGGTATTGCTTTTACTGCTACAGGTTCAGGAATTATGTCTAAATCTCCTACCATTTTTGCTGCTTCGTCAACATTTGAGTTTACAAACTCAACGGATTTTTTATATTCCTCCAAAAATGTAGATACCGCTTCTTGATTTTTTTCAAGAAATTCATCCGTGACAACAACTACACCGGTTACTTGAGACTCATTAGGGTTTAATTTCTGCCATTCTTCCTCCATGCTAAATGCTATTTTAATGTTATCATTTTTCATTTGAGAAGCCGTGATAAATGGCTGCGGTAACAATGCAATTACATCTTCTTCACTTGCCAAAAGCGTAGCTACTTCAGCAGCCTCAGACTTGTATTCAATATTTACGTCCTTCTCAGGGTCAATCCCGTTTGCCTCTAGGACATAATTAAGAACATGTTCCGGAGTCGTACCTTTGCCTGTTGAATATATGGTTTTTCCCTTTAAATCCTCTAAAGAGTTTAAATTACCTCCATTTTCTACGATATATAATACGCTAAGGGTATTGATTGCTGCAACAGAAATTTTACCATCCATCTTATTATATAGTACAGAGGCTAAATTTGCCGGTATTGCAGCTACATCCAACTCTCCCTTCCCAAGTTTTGCAACTATCTCGTCTGCGGTTGCAGTCATAAAGAAATCATATTTGTTTTTTGACTCACCATTTTTATTATCTTCCATTAGCTTTACAAGTCCAATAGATGTTGGTCCTTTAAGCGATGCAACTCTAATAGTAGTTTGAACATTTTCCTTTGTACTGCATCCCACCATTGATGATAGTATCATTAAAAATACTAATATATATATTCCCTTTTTCATTTTTATCTCCTCCATTAGCTATTATACACGAAATGCAAATACGTTTAAAGAAGAAAAGCCATTGGGAAACGTTCCCAATGGCTTTTTCTTTTAAATAATTTTTATTCAATTTCTATTTTTCTGCTAGTATTAGGTTTTTCTTGTTTTGGTACTTTGATGTAAAGAACACCATTATCAAGTTTAGCCTTTACTCCGTCTGATTTTGCATTTTCCAAATAAATACTACGATTCATTGAACTATGTTTAGTTTCTCTATATACATAGTTTTTCTTTTCTTCATTTACATTTTCTTCTCTTGCTACTGAGATATTTAATCTTCCCTCATCTAAGTCTATACCTATCTCTTCCTTTTTAACGCCGGGAAGTTTAGCTTCTACTACATATTCGTTATCATTTTCTTGAATATCAATTTTGAATGACCCAATACTGCTGATTCTATTGTTACGCCAGTTATCATTGAAAAAAAAGTCGTCTAGGGCATTATAAAGATCATCAAAACCTGTACTAAATACACTATTCCTTCTGTTAGACGGTACTATTCCAGCCATATTTAACAACTCCTTTTTATTATTTTAAAGATCTTGTTAGCACTCTCTCTCCTTGAGTGCTAATTATAATATACCACTTTAGGAATATTATGTCAACCACTTAAGATGGAAAAGTTAAATTTTTTTCTTCACCTTATATCTTCTTCTTTTATCAAAATTTTATTCCTATAAGCTAAAAAGTTGCAAATAGAAGGCAAGTCCTCACCTAACGGTCTAAATATCTACGCCTGATGCTCGTAATGATAATTTTACTATCTTAAATATAAACACAGTTCCTATCGTGTTTAAAAGACTGGTTGGAATAACTATCGTAATAATTAGCGATAACAAAGGAGCAGGTAATCCTGAAATAAAAGACGCAGATGTTAAAAAAGTCATTCCACTGATAAATGTACCTATGCCTCCAATTAGAGCAACAAGTATCGTATTTAGATTGATATTCAATTTGCTTAATAAATTAAGTATAATTGCTAAAATAATACTTGTTAATAGCTTATCTATGATATTGGGAATCTGTCCCAATGGAAACGTAGTTGCCATTGCAGAAAGAATACCTGCTAATAATCCGGTCAATATCGCATTTTGAAATCTATGATTTAGAATCAATGATACAATCATAAAAGCAACTAGAAAGTCAAATTTCATTCCTCCAAGTATTCCGGGTGTAATTTGATGTAATATAAAACCAATGGCTAATAGCAATGTTGTAAAAATATTGTTTTTTAATTTCATAATTATATTTCTCCTTTTTCGTTTATAATTAATAAGCTTCCAATTTTCTTTATCTAATTCAGTTCACAACATTCTACTCACCGCCTTTATAATTTGCATAAAAAAAGCCCTTCATCCTTATCAAAAGGACGAAAGACATTATTCGCGGTGCCACCTTATTTAGACTTCTCTTCGAGAGTCTCACTCATCAGATACTCTAAGCCTAAGCTTTTTTATATCCTATTTCTATAACGGGAAAACCCGGTATTGGCTAATTTGAAATTCATTTCACCAAACTTCAAGTAGATCCATTCATTAAAAATCTTATATTGGACTTCCACCTATCGCCAACTCTCTATAACCTTGAATTTTAACTACTACTTCCACTTATTGAATTTAATTTAAATTTTTCTTAATTTCTACTATTGTAATACTAATAATTTTATATGTCAACATTTTTAAAAAGAGCAAAAGGAATTTCCTTTTGCTCTTTATATTCTCAATTATATTTATTCTTTCATTATTTATTCTTTCAAATAAATGGAGTTTACCTTACGGATCTTTTCAATCCTCTCTTCAGCCATTCTCTCAGCTGCTATAAATGTTGGTACATTGTCTCTCTTGGAGATTTCTATTACTTTCTTTACTGCATCATATATAGCCGATGCCCTCTTCATAGCCCTTTCCTTATTGTAGCCTAACAACTCTTCATATACGTTTATTACTCCCCCACTATTAATTACAAAATCAGGAACATAAAGTATACCCTTTTCTCTTAATATTTCCCCATGTTTTTCTTCTGCTAGTTGATTATTGGCAGTGCCTGCCACTATTTTACATTTTAGCTGTTCAACTGTGAAATCGTTGATTACGGCTCCCATAGCACATGGTGTAAAGATATCGCATTCCACATTATATATTTCATCCGGAGACACCGCCGTAACTCCTAAATTATTTACCGCTCTTTCAATACTCTCTTTTCTAATATCAGTAACAAATAATTTCGCCCCCGCATTTACAAGGTGTTCACATACTGCATAACCTACAGACCCCAACCCTTGAACTGCTACGACCTTTCCTGTCAAATCATCGCTTCCAAAGACTTCATTGGCTGCTGCTAATATTCCCCTATATACGCCAAAAGCCGTAACAGGCGAAGGATTGCCGCTTTTCCCTTCCAACCCTACTACATAATCGGTTTCATCATTTATCAATGCCATGTCTTGAGTAGTAGTGTTCATGTCTTCTGCAGTAATATATCTACCTCCTAAACCTTCTATGTACCTACCAAACGATCTAAATAATTCTTCACTTTTTATCTTTGTTGGATCTCCTATGATTACAGCTTTACCCCCACCCAGGTTTAAACCGGCAGCTGCATTTTTGTATGTCATCCCTTTAGACAATCTTAATGCATCTACGATTGCATCTTCTTCACTCTTATAATCCCATATTCTTGTACCGCCTAAAGCCGGTCCCAATGTGGTATCGTGTATGCTGATTATGGCCTTTAATCCCGAATTACGGTCTTGACAAAATACTAGCTGTTCATAATCATATTTCTCTAAGTAATCAAATATTTCCAAAATAATCTCCCCCTCATTACTTTTTATTGTCAACTTTACTAATATTAGAACATATCCTAATCTAATTATACCCTTATCAGAAAACGTTTGCAATATGTATATAAATTATTTAATTACCGGAAAGATTAATGTAAAAAAGGCCACTTGGAACTTATCTCCAGTGGCCTAAATTTTCTATTCTACATTATACATACCTTTACTATACATATAGTTGAATACGCCTTCCCCATGTTGCTGTTCTTCCTTTTGAATATGGTTTAATGCATTCCGTATATTAGTATCTCTGAACTCAAATATCGCTGTATCATATGTGTTGGAGACATACTTCTCAGTCATAAGTACATCCTTGCAAAGCTCGATATCGCTTTGATCCACCATTCCGGTGCTTTTTGACGACTGCATACCATATTGTTGATTCTGCCCACTCTGTTGACTGTTTTGATTTTGCCCGCTTTGCTGGCTCTGCTGTCCTTGCTGCCCACTCTGCCCACCTTGCTGAGCCTGCAGATTGGGGACTTGCCCGGACATAATCTGATTTAGCGTGTTCAAATGTTGCTCCTCTTGTGATAAATATTGGTTAAATAACTGTTTTAGCTCCGGATCCTGAGCTTGCTCAGCATAATTTGTATATTTTTCAATGCACACCTCTTCGTGACTTTTTTGATCCTTTAATAATAGCTCTTCTTTTTTTGAAAGATTTGTTGCCATATTTACACCTCCTATGAATATCTTCTCAAATCATAGGAATATTATTCAAAAATCTTTTTAAAGAAATTTTAAATCCATATTTTCATCTCTTAAACACAAAAATCCTTCTTAAATATCAACGCCTAAGAATTTTTTCACTAAAATCCCTACTATAAAAGATATGCCTGCTACTGAAAGGCTTATAGTAGCCATTTCTGTAAATCTCTTCTTAAATGGCAAATCTTTTGCCACGGATATATAATAGGTGAATATCAATATTATAAGGACCACCAATATCAGCATGGTAATCAACGCATGTACATATTTATCACTTGGAAAGAGCAGATATGGAAGCACCATTACAATCACAGCAAATATATACATAATTCCCGTATATAAAGCTGACTTCTTCGCATCGGAATTGTCCTCGGAACGAGCAGATAGATATTCGGAAGATGCCATTGAAAATGTTGCTGATATTCCGGTTATCAACCCTGATAGTGCTACCAGTTTATTGTCCTGTAATGCAAAGCTTAATCCCGCCAAAGTTCCCGTCAACTCTACCAATGCATCATTAAGACCCAGTACCATGGAACCAACGTATTGTAAACGGTCTTCATCAAGCATTCCAATTAGTGACTGCTCGTGCATTTGCTCATCGTGATAGACTCTAGTAGCTTCAGGCACTTCTTCAGATAATTTCAAATATGCATTCTGGGAGCCCACCTCTCCTTTTTCCATTAATTTTATTACAAAAGTATATCCAAAGATTATGCTTAAAAAAGAATAAAAAAGCACTTTAAATCTTTGAGGTTTCAAGCTTTTATTAGTATATCTTCCCCAAATCTCGCTATGCATGCCCTCTTCTTTTGCAATATTTAATAAAATTTCCTTGTCGGATTCTTTTTTAAGTCGTTTTGATAAATTAATATAAATAGCTTGTTCTGTAATTTCTTTTTGTTGAAGCTTTAAAATTGTTTGTTTTGTTTGATCTGATATTGAATTATTTACCATAATAACCTCCATTTCTTTAGCTTATTAATTATTATAATTTCCTTTTATTCTTCTAATATAGTATATTACATGGTAACCTTCATAAATATTATATACCCTATATAAATGAATATCAACGTAATCGCTATCTTGATTTTATTCTTAAAACTATCTTCTCAATGCCATGATTGTCAAATTTGATTTTTATAATTATTATAAAAATGTGCAATAAATGATTGTAATATAAATAATCTTGAATATTAATATTCTTTTATTCCTAATAGATAATTATTTATTGACAAACAATAAATACCGAAATATAATATATTTAATTAAGTATGATGCCTTTCAACATAAAAGTGCCAACCCGATAAAATCTTGAAATATAAAAGTGATATATAGAGGTGAATTTATGTATGATATTGTCATTGTAGGGTCAGGCCCTGCAGGAGCTAACCTTGCGCGATTAATAGCAAATAAATATAAAATTTTATTATTAGATAAAAGGAATCTGGAAAATGAAAATATCGAAAATATTTCAAATAAATGCTGCGGAGGATTGCTAGCACCGGATGCACAAAAAATGATTGCAAAGTTAGGTTTAGGAACGCCTAAAGATGTTTTGGTCGACCCCCAACTCTTTGCTGTAAGAACCATTGATTTGACTAATAATCTGGAAAGGCTATATCAAAAATTTTATTTTAATATGGATAGGGGAAAATTTGATAGATGGCTCATTTCATTAATTCCCGCTAATGTTGATAAAAAATTTAACTCTCTATTTAAAAGCTTTGCGGAAATACCTGGAGGATATGAAGTTAGATATATTGATAAAGGGCAAGAAATATCTGCAAAGGCAAAAGTCATAATAGGTGCTGATGGCGCCTTTTCCAAAGTAAGAAGGTCTATTAGCAATGATATAAACATGCCTGAAAGATATCTCTCAATTCAGGAATGGTTTAAATGCACAGATGATATTCCATATTATGCTGCAATTTTTGATGAAGAAATTACCGACTTTTACTCATGGATAATACCTAAAGAAAATTATCTTTTATTGGGTTCTGCCCTTAGACCTAAAGAGAATCCGAAGGAAAAATATGATATGTTGAAATCAAAATTAACCCATATGGGCTTTAGATTCGACGACAAAATAAAAACAGAAAGCGCATATATCTATAGACCCAAGAAGGTATCACAATTTTATACAGGCACAGATAAAATAGCCTTGATTGGGGAAGCTTCAGGGGCAATTAGCCCCAGCTCCGCAGAAGGAATCAGCTATGCATTAAAGAGCTCTTTATACTTAGCTCAGAGTCTGGAACAGGGAATAGACGGATTTTTAGATAGATATAAAAAGCAAGTAGGTGACATAAAATTAAACCTGCTCTTTAAAAATATAAAATCTCCCGCTATGTATAATCCTTTTCTTAGACGATTAGCAATGAAGTCAGGTCTTTTAAGCATTAAATGATTTAATACCCTCCTAAAAGCCCTTTCCTCTTAGCATAGGTAACGGATTTATTGAATACTATAATTCCTAAAATAAAATATAATAGTGAATTTCCTATCATAATTGCATATTCATTTATGGTAAAATCCTTAAGAGTTTGACCTCCCAAGATTATTTGCATAACTTTATCTGATGAAGGTCTAAAGGGCAATAGATTGTATACAAATTTGTTTTTAGGGCTTACCATTATAAAAGCTATTAAAAAATATTGGATAATATCCAGAAGTGAATTTACTTTTTTAAAAATAATAGCCAGACCGCCACAGATAAGTCCTATACCCAATATGCTCACTATGCCAATCAAAATAGGAGGTAATATGGATAATATTCTTATTTCAAGGTAATGCCCTGTAGTAAACATGATAATAAATAACAATACGATAGAAACCATTATATCAACAACTAAATCGCTAAGACCTCTTATAGTTACTATTATATAAAGACTGATGCCTGACATATTCAATTGCTCCAATGTTCCCCTACCGGCATCATTTGTTATGCCATAAGCAATACCAGAATAAGTCATCATCATTATCGCCCATAAAAAATATCCTATTATAAAGCCTTCCAAAGTGCTTCCCATATCCAGCGGAGAAACGCCAAAATCTATTCCAAAACTTTTAAGCCCTAAGAACATTGCCATAAATAATGCATAGAGAAATATAATATTTGAAATTGTATTGAATTTATATCTTATCAATTCCTTAAACGTTCTTTCGAAAGATACTTTAATTAAATAATAATACTTTTTCATTTAATCCACCTCTCCGGCTGTAAGACTCAAAAATACTCTTTCAAAATTTTGTTCCTTCTGCTTTATCTCTTTTATGAATATATCTAAATTCTTTAAATCATCTACGATCCTATAAATATCTTTTTCATTCAATATATCTGTCTCTAATTTGGATCCATTGTTAATAATATAAAATGCACGATTTAATTTCATCAAAGAACTTTTCTTTTCTTCCGATAGGCATTCAGTAAGGACAATCTCATATGTCATAGTCTTAAACATATCAAACAATTTCTCAATGCTATCCTTCGCAACTATTTTCCCATTGCTTAAAATAACTACATCCTCACATATATCTTGAACCAATTTCATATCATGAGTACTTATCAATATAGTTTTATCCAATTCATAGGATACATCGATTAAAATATTTTTGATATCCAGATGGCTTTGGACATCTAAACCAAGGGTAGGTTCATCCAACAAAATAATCTCCGTATCACATATTAAGGTCATGGCAATTGCGACCTTTTGCTGCATACCCCTTGATAGATTATTAACCACAACATCCTTTTTGTCAGTAAGATTAAATCTATCCAATAATATATTGATTTCCTTTTCTAATTCCCTGCCTCCTAACCCTCTTATCCCAGCAAAATATCTTAAATTTTCCCTTGGCGTCAACCTCCAATATAGATTACGCGTTCCTTCAAATACTGCTGCAATATTATTAAGAGATTTTTTATTATCCCCCCCTAAAACCCTTATTTCTCCGGAATCTGGAATTATCAAATTGCTGATGCATTTTATTGTAGTGGTCTTTCCCGACCCATTGGGCCCAAGTATTCCACATATTTTACCTTTTTTAACATTAAAAGATATCCCATCAACAGCCCTGACATTTTCATAATGCTTTGTTAAGTTAATCACCTGTAAAGCTTCCATTATTTCCTCCCTTGAGCCAACTTTTATACTTCTTGACTGCAACTATTATAATTGTTTATTCTACATAAATACTTAAAGTCCTTCTTTTATTTTGAAACTATTTATTAAAATGAAAAATTTCTCTTTACATATCAGAAAAAATATGTAATACTATCTTAAGGATAAAAAATCTTTAAACAGGTGCAGAGACACCGGTAAGATTTGTAATAATAGCTATAGTAATTATTTATGTAATAATGTAATTTTTACTAAAGCTTTAATTTTGCAATCTTGCTATAAGCAGGATTTTTTTTATGATTTTTTTATCCTAAATCATAAAATAGGAGGAATTTAATATGAAGACTAACAAAGTAGTAGGCTATTTGCCGGATGAAAGACCCCCATTTATAGAACTTATCTTATTCGCTCTTCAACAAATCGTAGTAATGTTTCCCGCAACCGTTCTAGTAGCATTAATAACAGGATTTCACGTATCTACAACAATATTTGCAAGTGGATTGGCAACATTGGGTTTTATCCTGATAACAGGTAAGAAACTTCCATTGTATTACGGATCTAGTTTTTCATATATAGCTGCAATAGCATCCATAATGAGTGCAGAAGCTTTTGCAGGCTACTCTCTGAATGAAAGAATTTCAGTTGCGCAATTTGGTATTGTGATGTCAGGTTTTGTCTCAATAATTGCCGGAATTATCATACAAAAAACAGGTAAAAAATTCATAGACAAAGTCCTTCCACCAACGGTAACTGGCAGTATTGCAATAATCATAGGATTATCTTTAGCAGCAAACGCAATGGGAAATGCAGCATCAATTCCTGAAAATGTTGCTGAAGCAAGTCAAAGTATTGCAACAAGCTATGCTTGGATAATCGCCATAGTAACTCTAATATCAACGATTATTTATTCGGTATATTTAAAAGGTAAGCTCAGTCAATTACCAATATTATTTGGACTGTTTACCGGATATTTCACAGCATTGATCATAGGAACAATTACCGGAATTAATTTTGTAAATTTCAGCACAATAGAATCTAGTAGCATCTTAAACCTACCGATTTTCACATTCCCAAAACCAACTTGGGCAGCAGTCGTTGCAATAATGCCAATAGCAATAGCTACAATCCCGGAATCAACCGCTCATGTATATCAGTTGGATACTTATGTAAATGACTTGGCCAAGAAAAAAGGTTCTACTAAAAGATACGATATAGAAAATAAATTGGGATTAAACCTAATTGGAGATGGTATAGCGGATATAATCTCCGGATTTATAGGCGGACCTGCCGGTACAAATTATGGTGAAAATTTGAGTACAATGGCAATTTCAAAGAACTTCTCAGTGCCTGTATTGATAGCGGCATCAATTATAACCATGATTATATCATGCTTTACACCGCTTATTAATCTAATCTATTCCATACCAAATGCAGTAATCGGCGGATTGTCCATATATCTATACGGAGTAATCGCCGCACAAGGCATCACAATCATGATGGACAAAGGTGTGGACATGTTCAGTTCAAAAAACCTTGCAGTAATCGCCGTTATACTGATAGTAGGTTTAGGAGGAACATACAATTTTGAAGGCGGAATGATTCCCATGTTTGGAACAGAACTGCCTGCATTGGCAACTGCCGCAATAGTAGGAATACTCCTCAACTTAATCCTATCCTTCGGAAATGAAGAAGTAGAAATAGTTTCAGCGCCCGTAAAGGAAGAAAATTTAAGTAATATTTAAATAGTAATTATTGAAGCAGCCTCATCACACTGAGGCTGCTTCAATAATTAAGCTGTAAATAATTTGATATCGTCTTCTACTGTGCCAATACCCGAAATTCCAAAATTTTCAACCAATACTTTTGCTACATTTGGCGATAAGAATCCAGGAAGAGTTGGTCCAAGATGAATATTCTTAACTCCAAGATACAAAAGTGATAGAAGTACAATAACAGCTTTCTGCTCATACCAAGCGATATTATACGCAATTGGCAGCTCGTTCAAATCTTGTAGTCCAAAAATTTCTTTAAGCTTCAAAGCAATCACTGCCAATGAATACGAGTCATTGCACTGCCCTGCATCCAATACTCGAGGAATACCTCCGATATCGCCAAGGGGCAGCTTGTTATATCTATATTTTGCACATCCTGCCGTAAGAATGACTGTATCCTTAGGAAGCTTCTCTGCAAATTCCGTGTAATACTCTCTGGACTTCATTCTGCCATCACAACCTGCCATTACAACAAATTTTTTAATTGCCCCGGATTTTACAGCGTCCACAATTTTATCCGAAAGAGCAAATACCTGATCATGAGCAAATCCTCCTACAATGGTGCCGGACTCAATTTCTGTTGGCGCAGGAAGTCTTTTAGCCATTTCAATAATTGGAGAAAAGTCTTTTTTGCCATCACTATCCGATTCAATATGCACACATCCCGGAAATCCTGCAGCTCCTGTAGTAAAGATACGATTCCTGATTTCGTCCTTTCTTGGAGGCACAATACAATTTGTTGTGAAAAGTATAGGCCCATTAAACGGTCCAAATTCATCGACTTGACGCCACCATGATCCACCGTAATTTCCGACGAAGTTATCATATTTCTTTCAACTTCTTCATTCTTACCGCAAACCCCTTTGACTGTACAGCCGGTATTTTTTGCGGTCTCCTGACATTGATAACAAAACATACTCATAGTGTCCTCCTTATTTATCTTTAATTTTAATTGGCAATAAACTCCGGACATATGAAATCTTTACCCCTTGTCACTTCTATATAAACAGTTATAAGAAAATTGCCCTTTGCCATTTCGTTTTGCTTGATATAAGGCATCATCCGCCTGTTTAAACATAGTTTCATATGAAACATTGTCATTAACCAGTACTACTCCAATGCTAACCGATACATTCTCTTCTTCCGAGAATTCTTTAAGCTGAAGATTTACTTCGTTGCATTTTTCTTTAACTACTTCAATGGATGACACGTTTTTTAGATATACACAAAACTCATCCCCACCGATACGTCCGATTATATCCGTTTTCCTAAAAGTTTGTTCCAAAGTCCTCCCCAAATACTCTAAAAACTTATCACCTGCTAAATGGCCATGTGTGTCGTTTATCTCCTTGAAGTCATCACAATCCATAAGTATAAATGCATCTATAACATTGCTTTCCCTACTATTTATCCTTTCAATAATATATTCCTTCGTTGTACTGGAATTGTATAGACCTGACAATCCATCAATCTGCGACCTAGTCAAAAGTTTCTCTTTCTCCGCAACTTCAGTGCTGATATCAATTAATTTGCCTATGATAGTATCGGTTTTTCCAAAGCTATTGTATATGCTTAAGCTTATTAATTTAAACACTCCCATTTCACCATTTATTAATGGAAGTCTTATTATATCGCTAATATCCAATATTTCATTGTTTGACAAAAAGTTTTTAAGTATTGCGTCCGCTTCGTAAAATACTTCGCCTTTCCCAAATAACTGAGTGCAATTTTCCGATAATATAAGTCGTTTGCTTTTCATATTATATTCATAGAGAAACTCATTAGAAATAATTGACAAAACTTCATATCTTTTGTTTTCTATGCTCAACCTTTTATTTGCCCGAATATTGGAGATAACGCTATATAATAAAATTATTATAGTTACTCCAATGATAGCTATAATCTCCTTTCCATAGGCATCCATTACCATATTTAAGGTAATCTTCCGTTCAATATTTGATGCTACATCTAAAATCAAAGTCTGCAATCGTGCCTCATCAATTAAACTCATCGCCTTATTTATGATTGAAAAGAGCATCTCATCATCATTTAAAAATCCTACACAATATTCCCTCGGTTCCATTTCCATAGGAATTGTAACAATATTTTTATAATTATTCTGTATTGAGTAATATGCGACAGAATAAGCATTTCCGTAACCATAATCGGCTTTTCCCTTTTCTACTGCATCCAAGCAATCTTCTCTTGTATTAAAGTAAATTGTGTTTTCTTCTTTAATTCTATTGGGGAGATCACTACCTCCTATAGCTGCATATATTTTATCATCGAGGGAATCTGGGTCCACCGATGAATTAATGTATAATATTGTTTCGGATTTTAAAAAGGGCTTGGACAATTTCATGTTTTTTGGCGCGTAGTTTTTTGGAATAGCACATACAATATCAGTATCACTCGTAATTTCTTCAGCCGATCCGCAAAGCGTATACTTAAAGACCAATCCCGTCATAGATGAGACTTCGTCGAGTACACGCTTTGAAATACCACTTACTTCATTGTTGGAATTGACAAAGGATATAGGTGCTGCTCCTTGCATGAATGCTGCCTTTATTACAGTTCTATCAGCTATATATGCTTTTTCCTCTTCTGTTAAAAATTCCATAGCTTCTGTGGGAAAGGCGGTTCCCAAAATGAACAGAAAGCTTATTATAAATATAATACTTTTATTTTTCCTGAGACTGTATTTCATAATATTCTCCACTAAATTATTTTCTAAAGCATTTTTTGTATTAAATAGATGAAAAGGACATGATAGTTTTACCCTCATGTCCTAAATTCTAACTTATTTTTTAAATCTTTTTATGTTTTTATTTTTGCGCTATGCATTCATTCTGCTCTAAGATTTTTTAACCTTTCTTTTTTACAAGGTCATTTGTGTCGATAGATTTACCAAACACGAAAAACCTGTCATATAAAAATTCCAAAACAAAATTTGCAAGCATATTAAGTATTGTAACCAAATACTCATTCCAAAATAAAGTATCAGCAAGATAAGCTCCCAGAACAGTTGAGACCGGAGTAAATACGCAATAGAATCCAAGTACCTTCAACATGGCAATAGGCACATTATTTGCTGAATGAAAGGTATACTTGCGGTTCAAGGTAAAATTCCATACTACAGACAAAATCAATGCCAATAAATAACATGACCAGTACCGCCAATTTGTGAACTCATTTAATAGAGAAAAAACCACTAACTCTATTGCTCCAGCAGAAATAGAAAACAATGTAAATTTAAGGCCTCGCATCATTTCATTTTTTAAGTCCTGCTTCTCATTTTGCATTTCAACGCCTCCAAATAAATTTATTTTATTTTGCCCCTCATAATAAGTTCAATTTAAAGTTTGCATATCTATTACAATAAATTTTTACCTGTTTCCTTTTCAAATAAATGCAGCTCATCTGTCACAAAGGATATGTTTATCTTATCATCAACTTCAATATTTAAACGAGATGATGCCTTTATGATAATGGGATTATTGTATAATTTGCTATGAATTAGCATTTCATGTCCCATGAGTTCAGACACATCTATATTTATCTCGAAGCTTTCAGGTGTTTTTTCCGTTATTATGATATTTTCAGGTCTGATTCCCAGCCTTATATTTTGAGGTTTTATAGATTTATATCTTAGAGTTTCCTTATACTTATTTGGCATATCCATTCTCTTTCCGTTTAAGGAAATCTTATATTCATCATCTTCCATAATCAATTCCGCATCAAATAAATTCATCTGGGGTGTGCCTATGAATGTTGCAACAAATTCATTCGCCGGCTTATCATATATTTCCTGAGGAGAAGCTATTTGCTGAACCAATCCATCCTTCATAATTACTACTCTGTCCCCTAATGTCATGGCTTCAGTCTGATCATGAGTAACATATATAAATGTAGTTTGTAATCTCTTATGCAGCTTGATTATTTCGGTTCTCATTTCATTACGAAGTTTGGCATCCAGATTTGAAAGGGGTTCATCCATTAGGAATACCTTTGGACTTCTCACTATTGCTCGCCCTATAGCAACTCTTTGTCGCTGTCCTCCTGACAATGCCCGAGGTTTTCTTTGCAAAAGCTCTTCTATATCCAAAATCTTAGCTGCGTTGAGCACTTTCTCATTGATTTCACTTTTTTCCATCTTTCTGATCTTTAATCCAAACGCCATATTGTCATAAACCGTCATATGTGGATATAGTGCATAATTTTGAAATACCATAGCAATATCTCTTTCCTTCGGCAACAAATCATTGACCAGAATATCATCAATATACAGTTCTCCCGAGGTTATTTCCTCTAAGCCTGCTACCATCCTCAAAGTAGTAGTTTTGCCACACCCAGACGGTCCAACCAAAACCATAAATTCTTTATCTTGTATTTCCAAATTAAAATCCTTAACCGCAACAACATCTTTATCATATACTTTGCATATTTCTTTAAATGTAATAGATGCCAAGTGATTGCCCCCTTTGTCTATATTCAAGCCTATTCTTGTTGTATGCTCAGCTACAATGCGTCATTTAGTATGTTTTCTTTACTGCAGCCGAATACAAATATAAGGGAAAGCATTAGTAATATAGATGCTACTTTTTCATATCGCATCTTCCATTATTGGAACTTTCTGCTTAATATTTGACTACATTTTATCACACATATATAAGAAAGTAAAACACCACAATTCGTGCCCATACTATAGGTATAAACATGAATTGCAGTGCCTTTAAAAAGTAATTACAAACTATTTTAGAGTAATTCTTTGTATCTTCTCACATATAATTTTTTCACAATTGTAGCTAATACCATATAAAGAATTATAATAATAGCTAAATATAGGAAATAAATCTTTGGTAATGGAGCAAGTCCGATGGACGCCCCAAAACCGGTAAATGGTATTACAGTCAATATAGCTATTCCTGCAAATGTGAGTAAAGTCAATTGGTTTGAGGCTCTGCTTTGAATAAAAGGAATCTTAGGCGTTCTTATCATATGAATCACTAAGGTTTGACTCCACATTGATTCCACAAACCAGCCTGCTTGAAAAACAGCAATATACAACGTCATCATTTTAGGATCGGTTAGTTGATGAAATAACAACCCCCCCGTAAACATTGGAGCTATGATATAATACATCAACAAATACGTGGTAATATCAAATACAGAGCTAGTCGGTCCTATCCACAACATAAACTTAGAAACCAAACTTGCATCCCATTCCTTTGGCTCCTCTAAGAACTCTTTATCTACATTATCCCATGGTATTGCAGTACATGAGATATCATATATTAAATTGAGCAAAATAAGATGTAAAGGCTCCATGGGCAAGAAAGGTAAAAAGGCGCTTGCTACCAATACGGAAAGTACATTCCCAAAGTTAGATGAAGCTGTCATTTTAATATATTTAATCATGTTTGCATAAGTCTTTCTTCCTTCAAGAATTCCATTTTCAAGTACCATTAAGTCCTTTTCCAAAAGGATTACATCTGCTGATTCTTTTGCAATATCTACCGCATTATCAACTGAAATTCCTACATCCGAAGCCTCCAATGCTCCTGCATCATTGATACCGTCTCCCATATATCCTACGGAATGTCCTTTTTCTCTTAAAATATTTATAACTCTGGTTTTTTGTGAAGGCGACATCTTAGCAAAAACAGTTGCTTCCTCTGCCAGATCTCCTAATTCTTCGTCCGAAAGTTTTTCAACATCTGAACCTAAATAAGCTTTATCAAATTTGATTCCAACTTGTCTACAAACACTTTTAGTTACCTCTTCATTGTCTCCTGTCAATATTTTTACATCTACTCCGCTTGCCTTTAAAGCTTCTATGGCCGTTATTGCACTTTTCTTCGGCGGATCTAAAAATGCCAAATACCCAATCAATACCATATCATTTTCATCAGCTATAGAAAATTCTCCTACAGGTGAAGGATTGGTCTTTTGTGAGACAGCTATTACCCTCATTCCATTATTGTTTAATTCGTTTACTTTATCCAGTACAAATTCCTTCTTTTCTTCGGTTAGTTCAACAACAACTCCTTCATATTCTACATAATTTGATATGGTGAGCATCTCTTCAACTGCGCCTTTTGTTATCATTTGTGTTTTACCTGTTTCGTCTTCTACTACGACGCTCATTCTTCTTCTGCTAAAATCAAATGGAACTTCATCCACTTTTTTATATCTTGTGATGCTATGTTCCATATTTTTATCGCTGTCCATTAACTCCATAGTCTTATCTATTATTGCAATATCTATTAAATTTTTTAATCCGGTTTGATAATAACTGTTTAAAAACCCATGTCGAAGCACTCTTGTATCGCTGTTGCCATTAATATCTAAATGATATTGTAATTTAACCTTATCCTCTGTAAGTGTCCCTGTTTTATCGGTACATAATATATCTATTGCGCCTAAATTCTGTATGGAATTTAGATTTTTTATAATTACCTTTTTCTTTGACATAGCCACAGCGCCTTTTGCCAGACTAGTGGTAACAATCATCGGCAGCATTTCCGGCGTTAGACCTACAGCTATGGATATAGCAAATAATAAAGCGTGTAACCAATCCCCTTTTGTAAACCCATTAACAAAAAATACAATAGGGACCATAACCAGCATGAACTTGATCAAAACCCAAGATACTGCATTAACGCCTTTTTCAAAACTTGTTACCGTCGGTTTTTGATTCAATGTTTGTGCAATCTCTCCAAAGATCGTATCATTTCCAGTCGACACAACTATTCCTTTTGCAGAACCACTGACAGCATTGGTTCCCATAAAAGCAAGATTATTCCTATCTAGAACTGCTCCGTCACCATTTAAAACTCTTGAAGTCTTTTCTACTGTCTCACTTTCCCCTGTCAGTGCTGATTGACTTATGAACAAATCCTTTGCTTGAATAATTCTCATATCAGCAGGAACCATGTCTCCGGCGGACAGATAGACAATATCTCCGACAACTATTTCATCTAGGGGAATCTCCTTAATCCCCTCTTCAATCCTTTCAACACTTGCAGTAGTCTCAATCATTTCTAACAGCTTTTCTGCCGCATTTCCACTTCTGAATTCTTGAACAAAACGCAATATCCCCGATATCAACACCATTGTCACAATTATCACTACTGTAGTAAAATCCTTCTCTCCGGGTTCAACCAATATAATATCTGTAAATGCGGATACTATGGCAAGGGCTATCAAAATAACTGTAAATGGGTTTATAAATGCTTGAACGAACCTTTTGAATAAAGAATTATCTTTATTGTAAGTTACTACATTGTCACCATATAGATCTCTGGCTTCCTTTATTTGTGTTTTCGTCTTGCCTTTTTTTGAACTATTCAATATATCATAAATTTTATCCGGATTGCTTTTTGAAACATCTAACAATCTTTTATTAACTTCATCATGCCTTGCTTTGTTTTCCATCAATTTTTTTTGATTGATTCTGTTGTTCATTTTAAACACCTCCTATTTAAAAGTCATCATTTCACAGTCTACTTAAATTCTTCCCAAAACTAATACAAATAATGAACAGAATGCATTGAATAAAACGCATATCCATTCCAATAACAAACTATTACCTCCCAGCGGATCGTCTTCCATTCAATGCACCCCCTTTTAAATAGAAGTACCTATATTAACCCTGCTAAATTAGGTTTGTTATAATTTTAAGCTATAACTAATTTTGAGCATAAAAAAACCACCATTAACAGAAGTTATAAGTGGCATAGCAAATAAGCTAAATTTTACATGCTTAAAAATTTAGATCAACCCTTCATATATCTCTGTTATTTCAATTAAATATCCAATTAAAAACATGCACGACGGATAAGGATAATCCATGTTTATTACCTCCATTATCTCTAAATAAAAACTCCATACATCTCAAACCGATGCATGGAGCATATTATCACAAGCAATCCCGTTTGAGCTTTAACTCTACGAGGCGGTGAAATTACATTGGTTGAAGCCTTCACGACAACAACTGTTTATACCAGCTAATAGTGTCTCCACCATTTCGCGGCAGTAATCCATATCCTCATAGTAGCCTTACCTACCGAGTATTATTTTCATATTCTTATAAAGAATATCATATTATAATGCTTATGTCAAATTTTCCAATTTCTTTTATAAATCATTTTATGAATTGCAAACTGACATTAAAGGTGTCATACGTAGGGGCGGATGACCCTATCGCCACTAGAATCCCATGTTATATTTATTAAAAACAGTAGAGATCCTTCGTTTCACCCAAGGATGACGTAAGCAGTGATTACCTATTTAGAAGTCTTTTACAGTTGAAAATATATCTTCAAAAGCCTGTGAGCCGGAACCGTAAAGCAATTGTGAGAAATTCAAGTCATGATCATATCCATCATAAATATTAACCGTTAAATTGTCTTTTCCCAATTTCTCAAACCTATTTTGAACATCATATGTCCCTTGAACAGGACAATTTGAATCATATGTGCCTTGAAAGATATATATAGGAATATCAACCTTAGTCATTATATCCTCAGTTTTTGCTAATTCAAAGTGTGCTTGAAACCAATCTGTCATGAGGGGTGGCATAATTTCCGTCATATTTTCTTTAATCCATTTATCATCCCCATCTTCAACCGCCTCAAAAAGCCCATCTTTAATTTGAGTCATCATAATGGCAAAATCATCTACAGTTAACACTCCATTACCGTCCATATCAATGTCCTCAAATGAAGCTCCTCCCAATACACTATCTATAATTTTCTTCGGATCCGCTTCATATTGCTCTTTTGTAATCTCTTTAGATCCAACAACGTCAAACAAAAGCGTATAATTGAAAAATGACATTTCACCACCTAATTGATACTCTAATACATCTCGCATATTGTCATTACAGTATCCCATAAGCAGTAGCCCATCAGCTTCTGCCCCATATTTCGATACCGCTAATGGCGCTATAACTGTGCCCTCACTTGCTCCCAGTAATATAACTTCTGCATTTGATAGCCGTTGGTCTTGTTTTAATTCATCAATTATACATTTGATATCTTGGGCTATATTTTGAGGTGTATACTGTCTGTAGCCATTTTCATCGATATTAGCATAATATGGTTCTTCAGCTCCCAAGCTTATGCCTCTTGTATTATAAGTAAAAAAGGCAGTTCCGTTGTTGGTGAAATTATCTGCATATACATCCAGATATTTAAATCTAATTCCGGAAGGGCTGTTTTGACGGCGCATTTCATAAGTATTAGGTCCGGTTCCATGAACAAATATTACAAGCTTATCAATTTTTTCTTTTTCGGCAGGTACGGAAAGTCTACCGGTTACTTCAAACCCATCAAAGGATTTAATAATTTTAATTTCATCTTCACGTCCTTCAAGTCCAAGACTCTTGATTGAGGCAACTGCATTGTCCATTTCTACCATTGACAGTGGTTTATTGCCGTTAAAAGCCCCATTTTCATCAGCCGATAATATTCCACGAGCTACAACTCTTTGAATACTCCCCAAAGCCCATGCAGGCAAATTCTGTTCATCTTCAAATACCGGCCCATCTACAGGCTGAGGCAATTTGATTAAATTATCCAATGCCAGCGCTGCCTCTGCACGGGTAATAATATCTCCAGGATGTACCGAACCATCTGTATAACCTTTTATATATCCATTCTCCTTTGCTGCCATTAACTCAAAATAATCTTCGGTTTTCAAGTCAATATCCGAAAACATTTCTTCTGTACCCAATACCGTATAAACATGGAAGGTATCATTTACAATTTTTATAAAATCACTTCTGGAAATATTGTTGTCAACAGCTTGTACTGTGGATACAGGTGCAATTATAAGTAACAAAGATAAAAACAAAACTAAAAATTTCTTCATACTCTTCTCCTCCTAATTCATTTGCCCCATAGCTTACAATTGTCTAGCTCTAGGCATACTTTGTTAAATCTTCCATAATTATATAATATCATTATTACGAAAATGAAACAAATGATCAAGGGGTGATTTCATCAGGCATTTGTCAGCATAACTCATACAACTTTTCTGCTAATCCTGTTAACATCCCTTGCAGAGTGTCAGCATCCAATGTATCAGCATTATTATCTAAGAATTCCACTACGCTCCATACCTTAGCAAGTTTTATCTGCTTAAGTAATTTTCGCTCTGAGAATGGGAAATCAAGTTCTGCATTTGACCACATTTTTAAGTATTTCTTAATAATTGACAATTCTAAAGAATTATCTGCTGTGCCCAATCCAGGCATAGTTATAGAAAGATCTATAGCCGGCGATCCATAATTAATTCTTTCCCAATCAAAAAGGACTACTGAACCATCATTTCTAATGCCCCAATTGGTTGGGTTGGTGTCAGCGTTTATCCAACAATGAGATTTGAATAATTGCTGGGATTCTTCCTGTACTTTAATCAACATAGGCTGTAATTTATTGCTTGCTTTATCGGAATATAATTCCAACACTCTGTTTGTCATCTGATTATCCCATTTTAATATATAGAAGTCTTCAATAGGAACTCCTTTCCCCCACGTTTCCTTATGAAAAAGAAATAATGCTCTCAATACTTGTTCATCAGCTTGCCATCTGTCTTTTGGAAGAGCATAGGTAATATTTTCTATCACAATCCAATATTCATTTTCATCTCTATATGACCAGTATAAGTCGGGAATATTTTTACTAAATTCCTTTAAATAGTGAGAACATTCATTATAGAATAAATATTCCTGTGGTCTTGTCATCTGCTTAACTATTACAGAATAGTCAGAAAAATCAACTCTATAACATCCTCCTTCAGCTTTGATGCCATTTAACTTATTTTTAAGAAGAGGTTTCCCGTATGATTCTAATAAAAATTGTTGTATGTTTTTGGGAAATTGTTTTAACATTTTCATCTATTATCGAAACCCCTTCTCTTTCAAGAAACTTACGTTTGTATTTTCATTCTATTATATCTAATTCAAACCAAAATGTACTTCCTTTGCCAACTACTGACTTGACTCCATATTCTCCATTATGCATCGCAATAATCTTCTTTACAATTGAAAGTCCAAGACCTGTACCCATTACCGGACGTTTATGATTTTTATCCACTTTATAATATCTATCCCATATATATGGCAAATTATCCTCCGAGATACCTTCTCCATGATCAATTATTTCAATCCTAACCTTGTTGTCCTTAATAATTTGTTTAATAATAATTATCTTATCATTCCCACAGTGTGTAACAGCATTGATCAAAAGGTTATAGAATACTTGAGTAATCTTAACTTCATCTGCAATTATATAAACATATTTGTCATATATAAAATCAAACCGATATCCATCCTTTTTAATAAATTCACTAATTCTTTTAATAGTCTTTTCAAGGCTTTCCGTAAGATTATAATTTATTCTATTTAAACCTTCCATACCTTTCTCAATATTAGAAATATCCAACATATCATTTACAAGGCATGTCAAACGCTTTGTTTCATCCATGATAATTTGACTATGTTCAAGTGTTGCTTCTTGCGGAAAATCATGCATCATCTCTGCATAACTATAGATCAAGGCAAGGGGGGTTCGTAAATCATGTGATACATTTGCCATAAGCTCACGTCGCAATCTTTCTACTTTAGAAAGCCCCACTGCCGCTGTGTTTAAAGTATCAGATAACTCCTCAATTTCCAAAAATCCTTTCCCATGAAATTCTATTTCATAATTTCCCTCTGCCATTAATTTAGCACTCTGATTAATTTTTTCAATGGGTTTTGAAATATGCTTGGATATAATGACTGCAAGCATTATTGCAAGCAGAACCATGATTACTGTTATAATAACAAGCTGCATTCGCAAAGTCGATACTGTCGCATCAACGGGAGTCACCATAGCATAGAAAGTAAGTGAAATATTTCTTCCATCCTCTAAAGTATATTCTTGAGTTCTAGTGATTGTTTCCGGTTGTCTATGATTATTTTTATCAGGATGTGCGGGACGAGCAGGCGGATTAAAGTCCTGTGTGGGTTGTACAATTATTTCTTTTGTGAATTCAAGTTCATACAAAATATCTTTAAGATTGGGACTGTTAATTTCCTTTTCTACCAAATTTATTGCTTTATTAATTTCAATCTTTCGAGTGAATTTATACATATCACTTAAAAAAGTTGTTTGAAATATCCATAATATTGAAATCAATAAAACACAAAATCCCAAGAGAAATGCAAATATTTTCCACTGTAATTTTAATTTATCCATCGAATCTATACCCCAGTCCACGTAAAGTTTTTATAAAATGTGCATAGGGCCCTAATGACTTCCTGAGGATTTTCACATGTGTATCTAATGTTCTATCATCACCGTAATAATCAAATCCCCAAACTTCAGTCATTATTTTCTCCCGAGGCACAGCAATATTTCTATTCCGTATTAAGAAAAATAATAAATCATATTCTTTAGGTGCCATATCAACCTCTGCACCATCAATAAACACCTTATATGATGTCATATCCGCTTTAAGCCCATCTTTTTCAAATATAATGTGTTCTTTTTCATTGCCTTCCGGCCTTGTTAAGTGATTATCACCGGTTCTGCGTAAAATAGCAGCTACTCTAAGCATAATCTCTTTTGAGGAGAAGGGTTTAACCACATAATCATCCACTCCAACTTCAAATCCCAAAACCTTATCGTATTCTTCACCTCTGGCAGATAACATGATTACAGGTGTATTGGAAAATTTACGTATTTCTTTTACAGCAGAAAAACCATCTAATTCCGGCATCATAACATCCATAATTATAATATCAAAAACATTATTTCTGCAAAGTTCAACTGCCTCCATTCCGTCTCCTGCTTCCATGACATCATAACCCTCAAATGTAGCATATCTTTTTATTACAGTCCGCAGCCCTTTTTCATCATCACATATCAAGATTTTAGCCATTTTAAAATCATTCCCTACTTATATTTCATATAATTTATATTTAAAATTGTATCACAAGATTTTTTAAATACAAGTTAACGAATTTAAAAATCAAGTAGGGCGAAGCAATTCACACTTTCACAGCACCGGTTTATAAAAATACAGATGCAGCATAACACTAAACTGCATCCGTAAGAAGTGTATTCTATCTGAAGATTACATGAACTTTTAGGATTTTAACTATATTCTTGAAATTTTCACGTTTTTATAATTCAAATAAGTTAAATAATTCATTATTTAATATATTAGGCTTAGAATATTCATCTTTTAGCGTAGGAATATCTTCTCTATAATGGCTTCCTCGACTTTCTTTTCGCATTTCAGCTGCTCTTGTCATTAATAATGATGTTATAATCATATGATATATTTCTACATTTTGTATTTCAGGCTTATCCCCTGCAGGACTTGATATCAAGTCTTTCATAAGTCCTTTCAAATTTTCTTTTAATAATAATAACCCGTTTTCACTTCTTAAAATCAGTAAATATCTTTGATTTAATTTTTTGATTTTATCTTTGAATGATTTAACGTCTATATCTTTATATAAAATCTGTTTTACTTCATCTATATCAGCGTTGAACATATTGTTATCATATTTATTAAATTTATCATCTTTTGCAAGTTTTCCAGCTTCCCTACCTGCAATCTTACCGAATACTTGACAAGTAAGCATCATATTTCCACCAAGCCTATCTGCACCATGAGGTCCACCGGCAGTCTCTCCTATTGCAAAAAGTCTATTTACCGTTGTTTTGGCTTGTTCGTTAATCTTTAGTCCTCCATTGACTGCATGTGCAAAACATGAAAGCTCTACCGGGTTTTTCAATAAATCTACTCCTCTGGATAATAAAAACTTATATGCAATAGGCCACATCTCATGTAATCCAAATTTGTTTGTACAAGACTGTACATATTCATGTGTCATATTTGTGAAGTCGCATAAAACACCGCCATTTGTTGTTGCTACTTTATCTAAAATTGTTTTCTGAATGCATATCTCAAGATATTTTGAATCATCGCTTGTACTAAATGGAAAATGATGTTGGTGTGCATCTAAGATATCATTTTTCTTCAATATATTTGGGATTCTTCCATCAAAGATACTCTTCCCATTGATATCTGTCAAATCCGGATGTCCGCCCCAAATATAGGCATTTATCAAACTTGTTAAGGGATAGCTGATTCCAATTCCGACTTGCATAAATTCCATATTAACAATATCAGCTCCCGCCAGATATCCTAGAGCATATCCATCTCCGGTAATATCATAAGGGTTCATATTTTTCTCAAATAATTGTCCTGCTCCGCCGGTTGCCAAAATTGTTGCTTTAGATAATATAAGCAATTCTTCACCTTTTTCTTCTAGAGCATATACTCCCAGACATTCTCCTTCATTAACTAATAGCCTGAGAGCAGTAGTTTGATCTAAAATATTTATATCATCTGAGAGATTGTTTATCATTGCCTTTATAATTGGTTCTCCATGACCTTTTATAACATGAGTTCGTGCCTTAGTTGAAAAGCAACTTAAGAAGGCATAATAATCTCCATTCGGATTCTTTTTAAATTCTACACCCCAATCATCTAACTCCTGAACTGAACTTTCAGCATTTTCTGCAACTATCTGAGCCAATTTGGGATCAGCCATTCCTTTTCCCGCACTTACCATATCTTCAAAGTAACTCTCAGGATTATCCAATTTATCTTCCACACCATCAGGTGAATTATAGCCCGCCATTTCAGAAACTTGAAATGCAGTAGCCCCACTTTTACCTAATTTATCCTTAAGTACTAATGTTACCTGTACTCCCGACCTTGATGCTTCAATTGCAGCTCTTAATGCTGCTCCACCACCGCCAATAATTAGAACATCTGTATTAATTGTTCTCATATGACACATCCTTTCTTCTATCTTAAAAAAATGACTTGCGAAGAAAATATTTTATTATTTTTTACGCAAGTCTATTTTTGATTTAAAGCATTGAATTAGAAACCAGAATCATACATTTCATCAACATTTTCGGAGTCAACTAAAGTAACTGGTATTAAATTTATTTTGTCAACTTTTTCTCCATTTAAGACCTTGTTAGCTATCTCTACAGCTTCTTTAGCTCCTGTTGGATAAATAATTGATGCACTTAATTTTCCTTCTTTTATTTTATCAAATGCTTCCTTTTGCCCATCCGCACTTACTGTTATCATCCCTTCAGTACGACCTGCCGCATCTGACGCTTGTAAAGCTCCCAATATCATATTGTCACTATGACTATATACTGCATCAATCTGTTCATTTGCCTGCAATAAATCTTCCATAACTTTCATTCCCATATCCCTTTTATAATCCCCTGTTAAATCCGAGATTAATTTTATGTCAGGATATTTCTCTTTTATAGTATCTACGAATCCTTTGTATCTATCATTTGTAGCAGAAGCCCCAAGAGTTCCTTGGATCATAGCCACATTCCCTTTTCCTGAAAGTTTTTCACCAATAAAATCAGCAGCAAGTTCACCTATCATGACATTGTCGCCTCCAACAAACGCTGTATAGTCCTCTGTACTAATTGTACGGTCTATTAAAATTAGAGGAATACCAGCATCCATTACCCTTTTTGCAACCGGAGCTAATGGCTCTGATTGAACAGGAGCCATAATAATTAAATCTACTCCTTTTTGTATTAGGTCCTCAACATCGCTTGTTTGTTTTGCTGAGTTGTTTTGACCATCTGTAAGTATTATCTCCCAATTAAGTCCTTTTTCAGCAATTGTTTGCTCCATTTCGGATTTTAACGCAACACGATATGGTGTGTTCATATGGCATTGTGCGACTCCAATAGTAATCTTTTCACCATTTGTGTCATTGCCTGTATTTTCAGGCTCACTTGATGGCTTATTGCCATCTGAAGAACAAGCAGTCAAACTTGTTATAACTAAGACGACTACCAATGATGCTAATAAAAATCTTTTAATATTTTTCATTTTTAAGCCTCCTGTTTTTTTATGCATTATTTATTATTTAAATCTATTGAATAATTCAATAGGTCCAAACTCAATTATTTATTTTTTCTTTTCGAATTATCCCAAACTACTGCTCCTAATATTATGAGTCCTTTAACTACTTGTTGTATATAAGGACTTACTCCTGCAAGATTCAAAATATTTGAAAGAATACCTATTATCAATATTCCAACTAAAGTTTTTTCTACTCTGCCTTCCCCACCGCTCATACTAGTTCCACCAATTACTGTGGCAGCAATTGCATCGACTTGATAATCCAATCCAATGGTCGGATCGCTACTAGCTAAGCGGGATGTAAGAACTATTGCTGTTATAGCGGACAATATCCCTGATATGCAATATACAAATATCTTCGATTTTAAAATACTTATTCCTGATAATCTTGATGATTCTGCATTGCCTCCCACTGCATATACCGAACGACCAATTGTTGTATGATTTAAAATAATATATGCAACTGCAAACACCAATAAAAAGATAATCACCGGTACAGGAACAAAACCAATATAGCCTTGTCCGAATATTTCATAACCATTTGCAATACCCCAAACCGGTTGTCCATTTGTAGTTAATTGGGCTAATCCTCTAAGAATTGTATTTGTAGACATTGTAACTATAAAAGGCGCTAATCCCTTAGATACATAATATCCATTTATAAAACCCACCAAAATTCCTATAGCTAATGCGGCCAGTAATGCAATTAAAATCCCATAGCCCTTGGACATTAAAATCATTGCTACCATGCCTGCAAGCCCTACAATTCCTCCAACACTGATATCAATTCCACCATTTATGATTACAAACGTCATACCAATAGCAATGGGACCTGTAACTGAAATCTGTCTAAAAACGTTAATAAGATTTTTATAATTTAAGAATGAAGGCTCCATAATTGTAGATACAATTATCATTACTAAAAGAATAAATATGATGCCATGTTTATTCATAAATGTTGATAATTTATTTTTATTTTCTAACTTTTCCATTTTAAACTCCTCCTACAGCTAGTGTCATGATGTTTTCTTCTGTTGCTTTTGATTTATCTATCGATCCTTTGATTTGACCCTCATGCATAACAATTATTCGATCACTTATTCCTATTACTTCGGGTAACTCTGACGATACGACTATTATGGCATTTCCTTCTTCAGCTAGTTGTACTATTAATTGATAGATTTCTGCCTTGGCGCCGACATCAATACCTCTTGTAGGTTCATCAAATATATATAATTTTGCACTGGTATTTAACCACTTACTTATAACAATTTTTTGTTGATTCCCACCAGAAAGTTCCACAACACATTGTTCCGAACCGGATGTTTTAGTTTTTAACTTTTCAATATAATTATTGGCAATCTCATGTTCTTTCTTTGATTTGATCAGACCAAACTTATTGGCAAATGTCCAAAAGCTTGCAAGTGTTGTGTTTTCTCTAACTGTCATTTTCATTACAAGACCTTCATTTCTTCGATCTTCTGTAACAAAAGCTATTTTATTTTTAATAGCATCTAATGGAGTGTTGTTTTTAATTTCTTTTCCCTCCATGTACATGTGTCCTGAATCCAACTTGTCAGCTCCAAATATTCCCCTCATTGTTTCAGTCCTGCCTGCACCAACAAGTCCCGAAAAACCTAATATTTCTCCCCTTTTTACTTGGAAACTAACATTTTTTATATAATCACCGACATTTAAATCTTTCACTTCAAATAAAACTTCATTTGCAGGTTTACTAGTTCTATTAGGATAATATTGATCTAGTGATCGTCCTACCATCATATTTACTAATTCAGATTTTGTAGTATCCTTAATATCTTTTTGTCCGGTTATTGCACCGTCTTTTAACACCGTAACACTATCACATATAGCTAAGATTTCCTCCAACTTATGGGATATATAAATAACCGTTATTCCCTGACTTTTTAATTTTCTTATTATTTTAAATAAACACTCAATTTCATTGTCTGTCAAGGAACTTGTTGGCTCATCCATAATCACTACTTTGGGATTCAAAGATAGTGCTCTGGATATTTCGATCAACTGTTGCTGAGCAACACTTAGAGTTCTTGTCTCAACATTTGGATCAATATTAAGATCTACCTCCTCGAAAAACACCTTAGCATTCTGTTGGATTTTGTTCCAATCAACCAACCCATTCTTTTTCTTTGGTATCCTTCCTAAATATATATTCTCTGCTGCAGATAAAGTCGAAATCAAAGATAATTCCTGATATATTATACTAATTCCCTTCTCTCTGGCAGCTAACGGTGAGGTCGCATCAATTTTTTCGCCATCAAGTATAATATCACCGCTGTCTTTACTATAAGCACCGGCAAGAATCTTCATAAGAGTCGATTTTCCTGCTCCGTTTTCACCAATTAATGCATGGCACTCACCTTTATTAAATTTTATATTTATGTCTTTTAGTACCTTAACAGGTCCAAATGACTTATTGAGATTCTTAATTTCCAGTATTACTTCCTGCTCCAAATTAATACCTCCTCTCTCATTACTTTCCCTTAAAATGCGGTTCCCTCTTTTCAATAAAAGCATTAACTCCTTCAGTTTGATCATCTGTACTAAGGCACAATCCTACTCCAAAAGCTTCTAATGAAAGTCCTGCATCTAATGATGTTTCTTGACTGTAGTTAATAGCCTTTTTTGCATAAGCTATTGAAATAGATCCTCGAGATGCTATAACATGTGCTAATCTTATAGATTCTTCCAGCAAACTCTCCTGATCCGGTAAAACTTTGTTAACCAATCCATAATCGTAAGCTTCTTTAGCTGATATAAATTCTCCGGACAATACCATTTGCTTTGCACGAGATAGTCCGATTAATCTTGGAAGCCTTTGTGTACCTCCCCAACCGGGTATATTTCCTAATTTGATTTCTGGTTGTCCAAATTTTGCATTTTCACTTGCAAACCTAATGTCGCAAGCCATTGCTAATTCATTTCCACCGCCTAAACAATATCCGTTCACAGCTGCTATACTTGGCTTATCACTTCTTTCTATTCTAGCAAATATGCGTTGACCTTCTAACATCCATTTTGTACCATCGCTTGAATTTATTCCGTTTAATTCATTTATATCTGCACCTGAAACAAAAGCTTTAGGCCCTACTCCTGTAATTATAAATGCGTGTATATCGGCATTATTTTCGATATATGTTATAGCTTTGTCCAACTCTTCCAACACTTCTCTGTTTAATGCATTATAAACTTTAGGCCTATTGATAGATACTATTGCAATATCATCTTTTTCCTCCAACAATAACATGTTATATTTCATTGTTTCTATCCCTTCTTTTCAATTTTTGTCCTTAAGTTTAAAGGTCTATCCGAAAAAATATCCGGATCCATAATTTTTATTTGTTTTGATATTAATGGTTTAAATTCCATTTGTGCTAAAACATCTTTATCTATATCAATGCCCGGAGCTACTTCTATGAGCATAATTCCATCTTTAGTCAACTCAAATACTGCCCTTTCTGTTACGTATAAAACTTTTTGCTGTTTCATCTTGGCGTATTCCCCGCTAAAAGAAATCTGAGAAACTTTATCAACCAATTTATTGACCTTACCTTCTGACAGGATTTCCAATTTGTTATTATCAACTTTCTCTTTCAACCCTGCTGTTGTAAAGGTACCAACAAACACTACTTGCTTTGCATTTTGGGAAATATTTATAAACCCACCGACGCCGCTTACTCTATCTCCAAATTTGCTTACATTCACATTACCTTCTTTGTCTATCTCAGCAAATGAAAGAACTGCCAAATCTAAGCCACCACCATCATACCAATCAAATTGATATGGTTCCTCAATAATTGCATTGGCATTATATGCAATTCCAAAATCCGTACCCGAAGCCGGCACCCCACCAACTATTCCCTGCTCAACAGTTAAAGTAATGTAATCTGATAAATTCTCTTCACCAACTACAGATGCTACTCCGTCAGGCATACCAAATCCCAGGTTCACTTTAGCATTTTCATACAATTCCATAGCAGCTCTTTTAGCGATGACTTTTCTCTCATTCAATGGCATCCTCTCCATAGAACCTTCTAAAGGTATTTTATATTCCCCTGAAAGACTGGGATTATAATCCGTTTTAAAGGATACCCTTTGGTTCGGGTCCAATACAACTGCATCAACAAGAATTCCCGGAACGCGTATTTCTGTCGCCTTCAGCATCCCTCTTTTAACGACTCTTTTTACCTGAGCAATAACAATACCACCGGAATTCTTAGCGGCTTGCGCTGCTGATATTCCTTCTAAAATAAGTCCTTCATGTTCAAAAGAAATATTCCCATCTTCATCTGCTGTAGTTCCTCTTAAAATTGTTACATCTATAGGGAATGATTTATAAAATAAGTACTCATTACCATCTATTTCTATTACTTTAGATAATTCGTCTTTCGATATTTTGTTTATTGCTCCGCCTTCAATCCTTGGATCAATAAATGTACCTAGTCCGACATGACTTATTAATCCGGGTTTTCCACCGGCTATTTCCCTTGCCAGTTGTACCATAACCCCCTGTGGCAATACATACGCCTCGATTTCATTATTTAGCGCCATTTGTTGAATTCTAGGAGACCATGACCAATGGCTGCCGATAACTTTGCGTACCATTCCCGGATGTGAAAACCTATCTGAACCACCACCATTTTTATCACCAATACCAGAACTATGACACAATAAAAGATTGGAAGGATGTCCACTCTCTAGAAATGATGCTTCTAATTTTTCTAAAATCAAAGAAGGTTCATTGATGCCTCCTCCACAGCTTACCACCCATACACAATCCCCATCTTTTATCAGTTTAGTGGCTTGTGATGCCTCCATTATCTTTGACATTATCCATCATCCTTTCTATTATTTTTCTTGATATCCTAGTTTTTTTGAAATTAGTTGAACGGTATTTTGCAATTTAGGAACTAAAGTTTTAATATATTGAGGATGAAACTCTTCTGCCATACATCCTAAGCTAATTGCAGCAATTGGCTTCCCTTTTAAATCAAAGATTGGCATTCCAATTCCTTTAATACCAATTTCGTTTTCCTCATTATCAATAGAAAATCCACGCTCTCTAGTCAATTTTAACTCCTCTATTAAATCTAACGTATTGCTTATAGTATTAGGTGTACGCTTTTCAAATTTGATATTTTTAATATAGGTATCTAATTCATCATTATGTAGATTTGCTAATATAACTTTGCCTGTAGCTGTACAATAAGCGGGGGTTAGCTGCCCTTCCCGCATTGATATACGCATAAAGTTGTTGGTTAGTGAACGTGCTATATAAATTATATGCCCCTGCTTGTAAGTTGCTAATTGTACTGCTTCTCCTGTATCAGCCTGCAATTTAACCATGTAATCTATTGACTTGTTTTTAATATCTAACCTGTCCATATACAACGTTCCCAATTCGAGTAAAGAAATTCCTAAAGTATACTTATTTGTTTCTTCATCCTTTTCTAAATATCCATAATGTTCCAGCGTTTTAATGATGCCATGAGCAGTAGTCTTAGCTATGCCTAGTGATCTTGCAATTTCACTAACACCTAACAATTCCTTGTCATGATATAGCTCTAATATATTAATTGCTCTTTCAATACTTTGAATCATTTTTTACACCTCTCAATATGTATTTACTATTTACGTTCGATAATATAGTACATCGTTCACGTTTTGGACACAAATATAAAACACAATAGTATAACGTTTTTACAACTTTATTCATGATAACACTTGCTAATATATTTTGTCAATAATAAATTTAAAAACTATTTTTAATAGGTAGCCGAACATATGGAAATACTCATCTTTTAAATCTAGCTAATTTATGGTAAAATAGTTGAATATAGCTAAAGCAATCTATACTAATAGATAATATTGGTTATTTACACTATGTTTAAATATATTATGAGAGGAATAAGATTATGAATAAAACTGTTATTCGTACTATTGAAATTTTACAGTATATATCTGAAAATAAAGATAATGCAAATATTTCTGAAATATGTAGAAAATTAATGATACCAAAAAGTAGTGCTTTCGATATCATTTACACTTTGATAGATTTAGATATTTTAAACGTTAGAGAAACTGATCATGTAAATCAAAAATATTTTGAATTGAGCACTAAATTATTCCAAATTAGCAATAAATTTCTATCCCAAAATGATTTATTTTTACTTGCATATCCTATCCTAGAAAGTTTGAGTAAACAATCAGGAGAAACAACATATTTAACTATAAGGGACGGAAAGAATATAGTTTATTTGTTGAAATTCACCGCTGAAAGTTCATTAATCCCTAATATACAGGTGGGCGATACCAACAACCTTTACTCAACTTGTGAAGGCAAAGCATTTTTATCATGCATGAGAGAATTACAAATAAATGAACTATTGGCTGCCGAACCTTTTGAACAAAACACCAAATCGACAATTACAAGCTATAATGATTTATTTAAAGAACTGAGTAATTCCAGAAAACAAGGATATACAACTGACATCTGTGAAAGCAATGATGATGCCCTATGTGTTGCTGCACCGGTTATAGATGTGACAAACAATGTTGTCTGTTCTATTAGTATTGTCAGTTTTTACAATCGTCATGATTTAACAGTTCTAAATAAATGGGGAAATCTAGTCAATGATTCTGCCTTTCTTTTATCTAAAAAATTGGGCTACTCCTTTAATGACTTATATGATTTTTATAATAAGATGTTGGAAAGCAAAGATTGAGACTCTTAGCTATGGATATGATGCTTTTAAATCCTGTTCCTAAAATTCTACAAAATTATAAATCTTATATCCGTTTTTAGTGCCAAGTGTATATCCATTTATAAATTTTATAAATTAATTTACTCCGGAATTACTATTTCACCATCTAAGACGGTAACTGCTTTCCCGCCTACCCATACTTCCGGATTGCTGCCGTTTTGTACCTGTACAAATATTTGGCTTGGACTTCCCAGCCAATATCCTTGATGCGAAGTAAAGGACAAGGCTTCATGCCATCCTTTATTATATAGACAAGCGCCTAAAGCACCATTGGACGTTCCAGTGGCAGATTCCTCCGGAATTCCGCACAAAGGTGCAAAATTTCTGCACCAAATTGTATTTTCCTCACCTATTGTAAAGACATGGGCACCACTGACATCCATCTTTCTACTGTAATCTATTAACTCATCCATTGAAGGAGACATCCCTTTCAAAACATCTATCGACTTAACAGGCAGCAAAATATCCTTTAATCCTGTTGACCATATTTCAGGCAACAACATAAGCTCCGAAATACCAACATCGGTATTCCTAATCCCCATAATCTTACATAGTTCATCAAGCATAATTTCCCTTGCTATGATTAAAGGTGGGGCTTGCTGCATAATAACCATGCCATTTCCCAAAAATTTTATGTTTAAAAGACCTGCTTTTGTTTTTTGAATAACTTCTTCTTTATTTATTATTCCCAACTCTTTAAGCAAGCTAAAAGTTGCAATCGTTGCATGTCCGCAAAGATCAACTTCTTCCGTAGGAGTAAAAAACCGTACTTCAAAATCATATCCAGTGCTTCCCGGAAAGACAAAAGCTGTTTCTGAAAGCTTCATTTCCTTAGCAATCAACATCATTTGTTCATCCGTCAATCCAACTGCATCAATGACTACACCGGCAGGGTTGCCGCAATATGGCTTGCTTGTGAATGCATCAACCTGAAATATCTTTCTTTTCATAACGTACCTCTCCCTTATTTTATTCTCCAATTCTTTATTTTATTATATCCTAAAATACAATATCCTCACACATAATAATATTGCTGGCATAAAAACCTATTATTTTAGAATAATATAAAATATAGATAATATACTTAACTAAAATATAAAAGTGAGGGATGTATAATGCTTATAATCAACCTATATGTAAAATTATTGCTCTTAAACTATTCCGATGAAACCGTACCTGTAAAATACCTTGACTTTGTATGGAAAATGCCCCTTATTGGACCTAGGCCTCCGTACTATACTAATCCAAGGTATGATTTAAATTATCCGGTGATTTAGAAAGTATAAAGATAACAAAAATAAATAAAGAAAGGTAATTTATAAGAAATTTAGATGGATTTCTTATAATAATAAGGTGATTAAAATGGATAATAATCAAAATTCTTCTTCAACTAACAATCCTACAAATGAACAAATTATGAATGAGTTATTGGATTATTTCGAAAAAAATTTGATACTTAAACCCTATCCAATGTATCCGAATTACGGAACTATCACACGATATGAGGATATTCCCATCAGTGTTCCTGAACAACATCAATTTCGTCAGCCCGGGCTCGAAGAATTGATGGTACCGCGCCCAATCATAGAAAACCCAAATTACAAAGGCTCTGATAAGCTTTTAGACAAGGTTGCTCTGATTACAGGAGGTGACAGTGGTATCGGTGCTGCTGTTGCAATAGCTTTCGCTAAAGAAGGTGCAGATGTGGCTATTGCCTATCTGGATGAACAAAATGATGCAATGCGAACAAAAAATCGTATTGAAGAACTAGGACGAAAATGTCTTTTGCTGCCCGGAGATTTAAGGAATAAAAAACATTGTGAAGATATAGTTAATGATACGATTAAAACTCTTGGTAAGTTAGATATCCTGTGTAATAATGCAGGTGTACAATTTCCACAGCCAAGCCTTTTGGATATCAGTGACGAACAATTTGACGAAACTTTTAAGACAAACTTTTATCCCCATTTCTATGTTACAAAAGCAGCGCTTCCTCATCTATGTGCAGGCAGTTCTATAATCGGTACTGCATCAGTTGTAACTTATATAGGTGAAAGCCAGCTTATTGATTATACTTCCACTAAAGGAGCTATCGTTGGTTTTACAAGAGCTCTAGCCAGAAGTTTAGGTAAACAGGGAATACGTGTCAATGCTGTGGCGCCGGGAGAAATATGGACTCCTCTGATTCCTGCAAGTTATTCTGCGGATGTAGTAGCAGTCCCCCAAGATAACATGCTGATGCGTATTGGCCAGCCATTCGAATTGGCACCTACATACGTATATTTAGCATCTGATGATTCCCGGTTTGTAACCGGTCAAGTGCTTCACGTAGACGGGGGTCAGACAACAAATTCATAAACAGCTAGATTTTGATAAAAAGATGACTGGACATTTCTAAAGATGACTAGTCATCCTTTTCAATTTTCGCCTTGTTTCTGAAATAAATATCTTAATCCTTCCTTGTTACTATCATTACTTTTCATATTATTAATTATCGGCTCCCCATCATATATATCATAACCACAAGGTTCAGTAAGGAAAATACCCTTTCCATTTGAATAGGAAAGTAATTCTGCTTGATAGGACTTGGATGTATCAACAGGTATTTTCCCAGTTAAAGTTGTCTCTTCACCTTTAGCTACTATATCTGCAATAGAAGCCCTCATCTTCCCAAGATCACCCATAACTCTTCCACAAAAATCATTTGGAACTTGAACTGTATATTTTAAATAAGGTTCTAATATTTCAGTTCCTGATTTTCTAAGGGTCTCCCAAAATACATAGGGTGTTAAATTCCTAAAGTCTGAAGGTGTGCTTACGGGGCTGTAGTATAATCCATAGTCAAAAGTTACCTTTAAATCTGTAACCTCCCATCCATAAAGTCCTTCTTTGCAAGCCTTTTCTACAGCATCTTTTACTGCATGTTGAAATGAATTATTCAGATATCCATAGGAAACCTTGGTCTCATACAATAATCCTGATCCTATTGGTAATGGCTCTATGGATAAGCCAATAGATGCCCAATAAGGATTTGGTGGAACTTCTATATGGATTACTGCTTTAGAGTTCCTTTTAGGTCGTTCTTTATATATTGTTTTCAATTCACCAAATTTAGCATCTATTTTATACCTGTTTTTAAGTAATGATTCTATTACCTCCATTTGAATATTCCCAAATAATTTTAATATGATTTCTTCAGTATCTCCGTTAATTTCACAATCCAGAAATGGATCTTCTTCGGTTAATTCAAATAATGCTCCTATCAGTTTGCTTCTTTTACTTGGATCACAAGGTTTAATTGAAGCCCTTAATGCTGGCTGAGCTATCTTTATATCTAGAACTCCATTATATTTCTCACCAATAAAATCACCTATCTTAAGAGAATTAGCATTAGAAATAATTGCAATATCCCCACTATCAACCTGATCCACTTTTACAATTCCCCCATTAACAACCGACTCAAGATTTTTTATTTTGAGGATTTCTTCTGTACCATTTATGGAAACATCTTCACGTATCTTTATATTTCCACTGAATATTCTTAAATATGTAAGCTTACGGGATTCTTCGTCTCTATCAATTTTATAAATATATGCAGACAAATTATCTACAGCATTATCATTTCTTATGGGAAGATAGCTTGTAATAGCAAATAACAGCTCATCAATCCCAATATTTTTCAGAGCAGAACCATGAAAAACAGGATAAAAATTGCAGTTATTGATCTCATTCAAAAACACATTGTAGTACTCTTTTCCTGTAATGTAATACCCATTTATATACTTTTCTGCCAAATTATCATTTATATTCAACAATTGTTCTGATATTTTATCTTGAATTACTTTATCATCTTTAATATTTGTCAATTCAAAATCACCTTCATCTTTTATACTAACAGATTGCATTATTACAAGGTTATAAGTTAATTTCTCCTGTATTTGGGTGTATATATCATTTAAGCATACTCCTTTTCTATCTACTTTATTAATAAATATAAGTGTTGGAATATTTAATTTTACCAAAGTGTTAAAAATAATTTTAGCTTGAACTTGAATTCCTTCTTTTGCTGAAATTACTAAAACGGCGCCATCTAACACTCTAAGAGTTCGTTCAACTTCAGCTATAAAATCCATATGCCCGGGAGTATCTATGATATTAACTTTAGTACCATTGTAATTAAATGAAACTGTAGATGCCCGTATAGTTATTCCCCTATTTCTTTCAAGCTCCATTGAATCTGTTATTGTTGTACCATTATCGACCCTCCCTATTTTATTAATTACACCACTTTTATATAATAAACCTTCTGTAACAGTTGTTTTCCCTGCATCTACATGTGCTAAAATTCCTATATTAATAATTCTCATTTATACCTCCATAATTATATAAAAAATCCCCCATGAAAAAATATTCTCTTCATAGGGGAACTTGTTTTTTATATAATTACTAAGAGTAAATATAACATACATAATTGGATATAATACCATGATATTATATCTTTAATCTAATCAATGCTATATAATACATAGAAATATAAATTTATTATTATGAGAATATTTTTAAATAAAAGTACAATTAACAAGCCATACAAATATTATCTTGTATGGAAAATGTACTCATTCTATTTTGTTAATAGTTATTTAAAAATATTCTTCCTCATATGATAAAACTCCTTTGATTGATACTACATATATAATATTTGTTTTAATTTTAATTGTCAAGTAAAATTAGATCATCCCTCTTTATCTAACTTTTGCGTAATTTCAGCCACAAAATCTTGCTTCCATTATGAAAAGCAATACACCTCACACCTTGTCGACAATTCTGATATTCTTTTCAATTTTAAAACATTGTTACTACTTCCTAAACAAGGAAGCAATCCAATCTATCAGTTTATTGAAAAATAATTTCAAACTCTGTAAAAACCCCTGTCCTTCTTCAGAAGATAGATAATCTGAAGCCTTTTTTGCTATGTTCTCGATTTGGTTATATACTTGATTCCAATCGATGTCTAAGTTTTTCATCTTGTCAAATAATGCAACTAATTGCTCTAACTGTTCATCTGATAGACTTAAATTAAAATTATTTACAATATTAGTGACGATGTCTCTTACTTCCTCTTTAGTCTTTGGTTTCTTTTCAGCAATTTCCTGTTTGATCCTATTGATTAATTCTGAAGCTTTTTCATCACCTATTTGTTCACCTAATTCAGCAGTACGAATCATCTCTTCATTAGCAACCTTTTTTATATCGTCATCTATAACTTCCCCAGTAGATATTTCATAAGCTTTCATTATTCCAGTCAAAGCTGCTGTTCCAGATGCATTTTTAGGTGCAGTAATTTTAATATCAGCATCTTCGACTCCAGCAGTGATTAAAGCATTGGTATAGATATTATCAGTAATGTATGTTATTTTATCACTGGTATCTACCTTAAGTCCACTGCCTTTCTCTGTATAGGTTATCATAACAGAAGAAATAGCATTATTCCCTATTTTACCGGCTGGAACAACATCTCCTAAATATTTATGTTCTTCTGCATTAGTGGTAACAATCATAGTTGCATTTTCCAACGGATCAAATTCTTCCAGTATTGCCTCTTTTTCTTTTTCTGTCAAATCATCACCCAACGAAACGATAACATCTCCAACAACTGCATCTGCAAATACGGTCGCAGAACCAATCGTCATAATAACTATTAAAAATATACTAATTAACCTTCTCTTCATAAAATTTTCCTCCTAATACTTTGTTTGATACTATTAAGATATTTTATTATATCACAAATATATGACAGTAAGATGTCATATATATTTTAATTCGGAATAAAACAATTTTTCGAAAATAGCACCCCAAAATTAGGAGTACTCTCGTCTATGATTATTTACACTTAATAATGTTTTTTCTTTACTGGAATCCAAATTTCACTTCTATACTTTGAATTCTCAGTATCCTGGCTCTCATTCCACAGAATTTCAGGTCCTTTTACTTCCTCCACAATATTTAACCTTTAAGCAAATTTGAATTACTACTTACCAACTCGTGCCACCGTTTACTTTTTTTCATATAATTATATGTTTCTTCATCACTAAAATTAGTTGTCAAGTTATTACGAAGTTCTGTAATAAAATTCTCATCAAGTTTCTTAAATTCCATATGTTCGTACAGGGTTGACTTCGTAAAATCAGATATTGTATCAACACTTGCAAGCATCCTTTCCATAGTTTCTATGGTTCCCTCCACATCCATTTCTGCTGCTACAAAGTCAAGTCTGCACGATGATTCATGATATTCGCCCATTTCAAAAATATTCGCTAATTCTTTTTGTTTCTCAACAAGGATAGAAGCCTTTTCCTTGTTTTTTTCCTTCATAGCTAAAATATATATGTTTTGAAATATCATGCTCATCATGTTATACCCGGAAAATAATAATTCTTCATATGACTTATATGCCTCATTTACTCTATTTGTCTTGCTATAAATAAATGCTTGTTTTCTTTTTCTCTCTGGGTTTTGGTTAGAAAAATAATTTAGATATTCCTCCGCCTTTTCATACTGCTTTTTTCTTGAATAAAATCCAAATAAGGAATCGGCTGCTCTACTTCTAATGTTTTCATCCTCGCTATCCAGTGCCCGTACATAACAATCATTTATATAACTTTCATATTCCTCTGCATTTGGTATATCCTTTGCTAAAAGCCACGCATCTAGAACCAGTGATACTTGCCAAATTAACTGTTCACAATTAGGATATTGCTCAATTTTCCCCTTTGCCCATTTAAAAACCTCTCCATAGTTTTCGTTTTTTAATTTGGTATCCATTTCATAAATAATATTGTTTATTTCTTCTGCGGTAAGTTCTTCTTCAAAAGATAATAGAGTATCAAGAGTAATATTGAGTAATCTAGCAATAGGAGCCAATAGCATAATATCAGGCTGTGAATTCCCATTTTCCCACTTATTAACTGCTGGTGCTGTGACTCCAAGGCGATTTGCCATTTCCTCCTGAGTTATGTTCTTCTTTTTTCTGTATTCTCGTATTACTTCACCTATCTGCATATAAATAACCTCCTGATTCTGTTTTAGTAAGCAATTGCCTTTGCTATTTTAATCATATCAAGAATCATTATATCTAACAACTGAATATATGTTAAGTATTCCTCAAAAAAATTAACTGTTATTCATATTAAAATGTTAGTGACTGTTTCATATAAAAACTCCCCATATGATCTAGAGGGAGTTTTTATATCTAATTATTCTATTATGCCACCTTCGATTACGAGTTCTTCCCTAAAGTTTTCCCCATATACATCCAAAAGGGTTTCATCATAAGCTTCGTGCACAAAGTTTTCTTTTCCTAGTTCAGTTAATTCATTGTTTATCCAATCAAGAAGCTCCTGATTTCCTTTTCTAACAGCCGGCGCAATTGTGTCTTGGTCTCCTAAGTTTGGAATTCCTACAACAAATCCAGGATTTTGGTTTGCCCACGCGATTACTTCGGTATTATCATTTACTATGGCAGCACCACGACCATCCTTCAATGCTTCAAATATCTCCGTATATTGGTCGAACTTAAGCTCAACTATTTCAGGGTGGTTCTTTGTTAAATAGGTTTCAGCTGTAGTTCCTTTAGCAATGATAGCCTTTTTACCTTCTAAATCTTCAATGGAGTTAATAGGAGCACTTTCCGGAGAAACTACTCCAAGTGATACCTTCATATATGGATTTGCAAAATCTACTTTTTCTTTTCTTTCATCTGTAACTGTAAAATTCGCCATGATGATATCAACCTTATTTGATTCCAAAAATGCTACCCTGCTTGCTGCGTCTACCAATATAAATTCAACTTTTGACTCATCTCCCAGTAAATCCTTAGCAAATCTTCTGGCAATATATACGTCAAAGCCTTGATTTTCACCATTTTCGTCTAAATATCCAAAGGGATTCTTGTCGCTAAATACACCTATTCGAATCGTACCTCTTTTCTTAATCTCTTCAATGGAATTTGTTTTTCCTGTAGAAACTTCATCTGCATTTCTTGCACATCCTGTTAGAACCCCAACAGCCAATGCAGCTATAATTAAAAATACTAATATTTTATTGTGCCTTTTCATTATAATCATTCCTTTCTTTGCGTATTAATATTGAAATATATTTAAGAAGTGCTTAGCACGTTCTGTCTTTGGATTTGTAAAGAATTCTTCCGGTTCTTCTGATGTTTCACAAATATCTCCTTCATCCATGAATATTATCCTATCGGCAACGGATCTCGCAAAGTTCATCTCATGAGTTACTATAATCATTGTCATCCCTTGCTTTGTAAGACCTAAAATTACATCCAGAACTTCCCTTACCATTTCAGGGTCTAATGATGCGGTTACCTCATCAAATAACATTATTTCAGGATTCATGCATAATGCCCTTACAATGGCGATTCTCTGCTTCTGACCTCCTGACAACTGTCTGGGATATGAGTCTTGTCTGTCCAATAGACCTACCCTGTCCAATAGTTCACAAGCTTGCTCCATCGCTTCTTTCTTATTTCTTTTTTGTACCTTTAAAGGCCCCAAGAGTATATTCTCAATAACCGTCATATGCGGAAATAGATCATAGCTTTGAAATACCATACCTATCTGCTGGCGAATATCTTGCAAATTGACATCTTTACTAACTATACTCTCATTTTTATACCTTATATCACCCCCTTGAATTTTCTCCAAACCGTTTATACATCTTAAGAGTGTACTTTTCCCACAGCCTGAAGGTCCCAGTATTACAACTACTTCACCTTTTTTTATTTTTAAATCAATCCCTTTCAGGACAATTAAATCATTATATTCCTTGTGCAAACCCTTTATTACCAACAACTCTTCATTATCTTGTTCATACATTTTAATACCTCCTAATCACTCCATTTAGCCTCTAATTTCTTAGATAATTTAGAAAGAGGATAACATATTATAAAATACAGTATAAATACAAATCCATAAACCCAAAACGACGCCGTAGGCACTTCAATACGTGATAGTTCGATAATTTGTTGACCGACTTTTATAACGTCTACAACACCTATTAGAACTACTAAAGAAGTGGTCTTTATCATTCTTGTAGCAAGATTAATAGCACCCGGTAACATCCTCCTTGCAGCCTGCGGTATAAGAATATACCTATAAAGTCCTAAATTACTTAACCCTATGGCCTTCCCCGACTCAATCTGGTGTCTGGGCAAGGATTCCAAAGAACCCCTAACGATATCTGCCATTTCGGCTATCCCCCAAAGGGTAAATACTATTATTGCAACGGTCTCGCCGCTTAAATCAACATTAAGTGCAGTAGTAACTCCGAAATACATAATGAACAACCATACAAGAATAGGTATTATTCTAAAAACTTCAAGGTATAAACGGCATAAAAACTTTATTATCTTGGATTTAGAAGTCCAAACTATTCCTAAAAGCATACCAAAAATCGAACCTATTATAATTGAAGTAAAAGCAATTCTTCCGGTTACTCCAAGTCCTTGAATTAAACGCTGCAAATTCATTCCTTGAAACAAAACTTTAATTCCCAAATTCTGCATATCGCACCTTCCTTTCCAACCATGTAAGGAAAAACGACAATGGCAATATCATGATTAGATATGATACCACTAACATAAACAAGGATTCATAAGTTTGATAATACATACCTATAAGGTTTTTAGTTATATTCATAAGATCCATTACAGCAATCGCGCCTACTATTGAAGTTTCCTTAAGTAAAAATATACAATTTGCACCAAGAGAAGGCATGCTGACAGAAATCGCTTGAGGAAATATAATATATCTAGCCAATTGTAATTTTGAAAGTCCAATGCTAAGACCTGACTCTATTTGTGTAACCCCTACTGCCTCTAAACCGCTTCTAAATGCTTCAGTCATATAACTTCCTCCTAAAAAGGATAGACCTATTATGGCACAGGCTTCCTCACTTAATACTATACCTACCTTAGTAAGACCAAAGTACAGGAAGAACAGTTGAATAAGCAGCGGTGTATTTCGAGATAGTTCAACATATATTTTTACAATTTTCCCAAGACCTTTAATGTTAAAATACAGTATTATGCTGCATATTACGCCTATAAAAAGGGAAAATAATATACCCCAAAACCCTAATCTAAATGTAGTTAAAGCCGCTTCACCATAAAGATGTAAACTCTCTATAATAAAGTCCCAATTTAAATTCATTACCTCACCTCTCTATAAAAGATAAAAAAAACTTCTACCCCTTGTTCAGAGGCAGAAGTATATTCCGCGATTCCACTCTAATTACTTGATAAAAAATCAAGTATCTCATTATTTTCGGTACAATTAATATACCTTAATACTATAACGGGTATACCCGCCGGTATCTACTATATTTCAACCCGGTACTCAAGGATGCACTTCAGTCAATCTCAACCTAAAATCCTTTCCAGCCAATGGGGATTTCTCTCTATAGATCTATACTTGACTTACTCTTCCTGTCTTCATAGTCATATTGATTCTTACTTTCATAATATAATATTATCAGTTTGAAATTTTGTCAACATTTTTTTATAAATATTTATATATATTCGATTTTATATTAATTTCAATGATTCTTTTTTATATTACGATAAGACAAATTGGAACTTATCGCTCTGACATATATTTTTCAATTTCTCTGGAAGTCAATTTTCTCACTTCAGTATTTGGATATTCTTTATATTTTTCTACTTTAAAAACAGGAGCCATTTTCTTGCAAATTTTGTCTTTATTCTTTTTCAAGAACAATTCTAAATCTTCAGTGTCCACAAAGATCTTATATGATACTCGTCCTTTGCTATTACTAATTTCATAAATACCACATGATTTTTTCACCGTATGATCAGCGGTTCTTAAATATAATTTTGCAATCTCCAATGATTTAAATGGAAAATTCCATCTTTGTAATCCTCGCTTTTCATCACGCTCTATACAGATACAACGACCACAAGTGCCACAAATATACTGTGTATGTTTCTGTAAGCAGTCCAATGGATTAAGTAATGGCGTTACTCTATTTTTATCACTATAACATTCTTCACACATATTCCTACCCCCCTCTTTCAAATTCCTATTTATTAGTATTCCAGATTGTAGAGTATATCAATCTATAAGTTGGTTATCCTTCTTGAATTTCTATTTTTACTTAATATTATCTCTAAATCCTGCCCTTGCGTTTCATACCTGGAATGTCCATCATATTTGTTTTCTATCATATATATAATCTTTCCTCTTCTCTTCAAATCTTGAAATCTTTAGTCCTTAAAGGATTAATTTACTTGTCCTATTTAGTATAACCTAACTAGTAACTAAAAAGTAGATTTGCATGAATTTAAAAATAAATTTAAAGAATTTATAGAATAAATAAATTATAGTGAATATTTACTTTCGCATAAATATAAAATAGAACTAAATATATTTTATATTTTCTCCCGAGATTGAGTTTAACATTAAGTTTATTGGATATAAGGTTTAATGAGATATGAAAAATTATTTATACCATTGGAGGGATTATCAAATGAATAATAAACAAGTAGAAATTATGAAAAATGGTAATGGGTTTGTTGCAGCTTTGGATCAAAGCGGAGGCAGTACGCCCAAGGCATTAATGGGCTATGGAATATCAAAGGAAAGATATAAAAATGAAGAAGAAATGTTTGACTTGATACATGAAATGAGAACCAGAATTATAACGAGCCCGGCATTCAAGTCAGAATATATTTTAGCTGCAATTTTATTTGAACAAACTATGGACCGCAAGATCGAAGGCATGTGGACTGCAGATTATCTATGGGAGAAAAAGGGTATTGTTCCCATTCTAAAAGTTGATAAAGGCTTAGCTCCTGAAAAAAATGGTGTCCAACTTATGAACCCAATACCAAACTTGGATTCTTTATTAGACCGAGCCATAGAGAGAAATATATTTGGGACCAAAATGAGATCAGTTATCAAATCTGCCAATCCGGAAGGGATAAGACAAATTATTCAGCAGCAATTTGATTATGGAAAACAAATAATTGAAAAGGGACTGATTCCTATCATAGAGCCCGAAGTTGACATCAATAGTCCAGATAAAAGTGAATCAGAAAGAATAATGAAAGAGGAAATTTTAAAGCACCTGAATTCATTGCCTAAAGATGACTTCATCATGCTAAAACTATCAATCCCAACAGAAGATAATTTCTATGCTGAATTAATAAATCATCCTCAAGTAATGCGAGTAGTTGCACTTTCCGGAGGATATACGAGAGAAGAAGCAGTAAAAGCTCTTAAGAAAAACCATGGATTAATAGCAAGCTTCTCAAGAGCATTAGTTGAAGGATTAAATGATAAGCAAACTGACGAAGAGTTTAATGAAACTTTAGAGAGTTCCATAAAAGAAATTTACGAAGCTTCAATAGTATAACTTAATGCCATTTGTCCCATCAAAAGTAAACCTCTAAACAGCCTTAATTGCATGTTGTCTAGAGGTTTTTGCTTTACAAAACTCTGCAACAAATCTTTCATAGTCGTCTGTTGCTTCATTTATTAAATTCTTATGCTTGCATATTACCCTTCTTTAATCTATCATAATAGGTGTAGCAATTTTATGACAGGAAGTGGACAACCTTGATAGAAGGGAAAATTTCAAAATCAATAATATTATTTGCACTACCAATCTTATTAGGGAATCTTTTTCAGCAACTTTATAATGTAGTGGATTCCATTGTAGTCGGAAATGTATTAGGCAAAGAAGCTCTTGCTGCAGTTAGCTCTACCGGCAGCCTAATCAATTTAATTGTCGGTTTAATTAATGGAATATTCGTAGGTGCAGGTGTTATAATAGCTCGCTATTATGGAGCTAAAAACAATAAAAGCCTACCCAAAGCTGTTCATACCACTATTGCATTTGGATTTATAGCTGGAATAATAGTAACAGCCTTTGGAGTTATATTTACCCCGTGGTTATTAAAATTAATGGGAACTCCAAGTGATGTTTTTGCGGATTCCGTAACATATTTAAGAATATACTTTACTGGGGGAATAGGTATTGTCATGTATAATGCCTGTGTAGGTATATTTCAAGCAATTGGCGATAGTAAGCGTCCTCTCTACTATCTGATTGTAGCAGCAATTACAAACGTAGTATTAGATATATTGTTTATAGCTGTATTTAATTTTGGTGTAGGCGGTGCTGCTGTAGCTACGGTTATTTCTCAATTTATCAGTGCAATTCTGGGCTTTATTAAACTTACAAAGGTAGATGGCGATTATAAAATATACATAAAGAAAATAAAGATTGACGGTGAAATGCTTGAAATCTTAATGAAAATGGGTTTGCCTACAGGAATCCAAAATTCTATAGTTGCCTTTGCTAATGTTATAGTCCAATCAAATATTAATCAATTTGGATCTATAGCCATGGCTGGAAGCGGCAGTTATTCAAAACTTGAAGGATTTGCATTTCTACCAATTACAAGTTTTAGTGTCGCTCTTACAACCTTTATCGGACAAAATCTCGGTGCAAAACAATACGACCGAGCAAAACAAGGCGCCCGTTTTGGAATAATAGCAGGTGTTTCCTTAGCACAAATAATTGGCATAATAATATGGATCTTCGCACCAAAACTAATAGGTCTCTTTAATTCTGATCCTGCAGTCATAGAACAAGGAGTTATTCGGGCAAGGATTATATGTCTTTTCTACTTTTTGCTTGCACTTTCACATTGTCTGTCCGGAATACTTCGTGGAGCCGGAAAAACTAATATCCCTATGATTGTTATGCTAGTAAGTTGGTGCCTTATCAGAATAGCATACATAACTATAATGGTGAAAATAATACCAGACATAAGAGTAATTTTCTGGGCATATCCTCTAACTTGGTTTATTAGCTCTGTTGCATTTCTTGTTTATTATAAGAAAAACATCAACAATGCATTAGGTAGCTCTTCTTGAAAATGGGAAGTCATTTTCACACCATTATAAACAAACTTGTATCAGAAGCATATAGCAGACCGCCCCACTCACGATACTAGCAAGAGTATTTCTCTTTCAAAATACAATAATGCCACAAAAACAACAGAGATCAATTCTGGTATTTCAAAGGGTGAGACTATTATTTTTAACTCTCTTTTTCTCTGTTAAGCAAATATGAATTGTCTTCTAAGAATGGTCTTATCAGCCGTTCCTCTGCTTCCCACCTAGCCTGCCCAGCATCTACTATATTATCATATTTTCCAAGATAATAATCTACACCCTTAAATCTAATCTTTGCAATCCATGAATTACTTCTGCTTTCATATGAAACACCTTTTATCCCACTTCGATTATTGATAGGAATTTTTGTGGATGCTACAATCTCAAGACATGTACCATCAATCAAGGTTCTATAATCAATTTTCTGTAGGCAACCACAGCTTTGAGTATGTCCATTTTTTAGATTAGAAATACTAACACTGCATAAATTACCGCAATCACATCTGCATATCCATTTTTGTGATAGACTTTCATCTGAAGTATCCGGATATAATGCTGTAAGGTTCCCAAATCTTTGGTTTGTAATATCTCTTTTCTCCAAACTATGACATCCGCAGCTCTTGGTAAATCCTCTTGTAAGATTTGGCGCTGAAACTAAGATGGTATTACCACAATCACAACTGCATTTCCAAACAACACTTCCGCTACTTCTATGTTCAGTAGGTCTATTAGCTATTAGTCTTCCAAAACGTTGCCCTCTTAAATCTCTATATTTTCGCCTGTTTTTCTCTTCAAGGCAACCACAAGATTTTGTTCTTCCTGCTACTACATTGCTTTTATAGACAATTTTTGTGTTGCCACACTCACATTTGCATTCACAAACAAGATACCCTTTTTCATTTTTAAACTCTTTCAATACAGTAAGCATTCCGAATTTCTGACCAATTATATTATTACTAGTTTTTTTCATACATGAATCCCCCTCTTCTATTCCACTTTATATTGACATGCTTTTAGATTGGCTTACAGCAAATGATATAACTTAAAATAAAGTATAATAGAAAAATTGTTTTATTTTAGATTCATGTATTCAATTAGTGTTTTCATGTATCGAATTTCCATTATGTTACTTCTTAGACATAGAAAACAAGTATTGATAAAAATTATGTCACAGGTCTTCCTCTTTACCATTTATATCAGTCGTATTATAAATGTGAAAACGAGATATATAATTAGAGAGAGTTTTCTTAAGGCTTTCTGAATAGGTAACTCCTACTGGGATTATTGCTCCTGTCTTAAGCTTTATATTTTGATTCCGGAACATTTCAATATAGGATAGATTAACTAAATAAGAACGATGTACCCGTACAAAATCCTTCCCCGACATCTCTTCTTCCAATCGATCTATACTATAGTAGTATTTAGCTGATTTTCCATCCCCATAATACACAGTAATAACCCTATTCCATATTTCAAAATATGCAATCTCACTAATTGGAATCACAGTTGTCTTTCCATCAAATTTTATTGAAAATAACTCTTCTTTGTTTTCTGAAACCATCTCTACTGCCTTCAAAAAGACCTTTTCAAATTTTTCTTTACTTGTATCTTCTTTTATAAGATACTGTGCGGCATTTACTTCAAATGCTTCATAAACGTAGTCTTCATAACTAGTTAAAAATATGATTTGTGCTTTGCACCCAATATCTCTCAATTTTCTGGCTGTTTCCATGCCATCTGTTTTATCCATTAAAATATCAAGGTAAATAATATCTATTTGTTCAGGTATATTACTATAATGAAAAAACAAAGATTCTCCACTACTAAAGCAAGAAATCTCAATTTGCAGCTGATATTTTTCCACAAGCTCAGAAATTAATTCTGCATATTTTGTAATTGTGTTCTTATTATCATCGCATAATGCTATTTTTAACATACTCTATATACCCCCACATGAATGGCTGAGCCTTTAACCAAATGTGTCTTATCTGTTTCCAGATAAGAATTAAGTATATTATAGCCAGCTAAAGGTATAACATACTTAACTCTTGATAGATCAATCAATAAATATATTTCTACACTATATTATTTTGCTTTGCATTCTTAATTAATTATTTCACCATCAATTTATTTCCAGATCTCCCATCCATCCTTATCTCGTGTATATGAGTGCTCAACCGAAGCTTCGATTATATCTGCAAATGACCAGTGTTCAATAGTTAAATCTCTATATAACGTATGCAAATTCACTGGTATGCCTTCTGATTTTATACCTCTTTCAAGTATATTGTTTACCATTTTTACAACCTCAGACCGGGTAATATTTTTCTCAGGCTTAAATGTATTATCCGGATAACCGTTAATCCAACCTTTGTCACTGGCTGACATTATATATTTATATGCCCAATGACTGCTTGCTAAATCTATAAAGCTCTTTTTATTATCACTACTAAAATTATCAAATTTTGCTGCAATGGTTGCAAATTCTGCTCTAGTTATATATTCATTCGGTTTATAGGTTCCGTTTGGGTATCCCGAGATAATATTATTGGCACTTAAACAATAAATTGCATCTGCATACCATGAACTGGATTTTACATCAGAAAAACTTGAAGAATATCCGGTCTTTTTTACCCCGGTTAATAAATTATAGAAGATTTGTGCTGCTTCTGCTCTAGTAATTGGTCTTTCCGGTCTGAAATCTCCCTCCGGATAGCCTTGTACATAGGTAATATGGTTATCTTTCACTAATCCTAAAGGGTTCTCTTCATTAGGAACTAACTCTTCCTCATGACCATTTGATTTATCCCTGGTTTCTTTATCTTCTGGTTTCTTTTTTTGTTTTTCTTTTGGTTTCTCTGGTTTCTCTTCCGGCTTTTCTTCTCGTTTTTCCCAATCAGCCAACAAAGTCGTATTTTCCTTAACTTCATCTTCCTCAAAACTCCAGTACACCGGATTATTGTCTTCATCTAAATATGCATACCAACCTTTAAAGATATATCCATCTCTTTTCGGGTCTTCTGGAATATCCGTTACTTTATCTCCTTTGTGAACTGTTGTTTTGTAAAAGTCCTTATACTGTGTCTTACCATCATCTGGATCATATGCTACTATGCATTCTGCAGAATCATGATTTTCATCACTGGATTCTGCCAATGTCTTTATAGGTAATGCCCCACATACTAGCAAAATAGACATAATATCTTATGCAATTTATAATGTACTTTTTTCAACATGTTTTTCCCTCCTTTTTTGGTTAACATTTAAGCTACATAATTTGAGCTATATAATTATAATAAAAAAATAGATTCAAAATCAGATACATGTACTTAATAAGGCTTTTAATGTATCGAATTTTTATTCTCACTACAAAAAACCGTAACCAATCAAAAATCCATTAGTTACGGTTTTATGTGCTTCAATTATCTAAAAGTGTCTGACAAATTAATTTTTAAAATACTTGTATCAGAAGCATATAGCAGACTGTCCCGCTCACGATACTGACAAGAGTATTTCTCTTCCAAAAATGTAATACTGCCACCAAAACAACAGAAATCAATTCCGGTATTCCAAAAGGTGAGCTTGTTATGGAAACATCCTTCAGACAGTACACCACAAGCATTCCCATAATTGAGTATGGGAGATATTTCCCAAGAAAGTTGATGTATTCCGGTGTCTCCTTATCCCTAAAAATCATAAAAGGAAGAAATCGCAGAATCATGGTCACTAAAGCCATGACTGCAATCAAAATTGCAGCATGAGTATTACTCACTTGCCACACCTCCTCTTTCTAAAGCGCCGCGGCATACTGTAAGAAGAATGATAATGGAAATCATTGTTGGAATCAGGAAGTTTTCCCTCCCAAATAACAACAAACACAACACGGACGCGCCTACTCCAATAAGAGAGGGACGATGTTCCTTTGTATCAACCCATTGTTCCACAAAAACTGTCACAAAGAGCGCTGTCATGGCAAAATCAATTCCTTCTGTATTAAAAGTAATGACAGAACCAATTAAAGACCCCATCACACTTCCAATGACCCAATAAATTTGATCGCATAATGATACCAAAAAATAATATTCATGGGGGATTGCTCCTTCCGGATAATCTCCATTGCAGACCAGCGAATACGTTTCATCTGTAAGCGCAAACATCAAATATAACTTCTTAAGTCCTGCTCCTTTATACCTTTGAATCATGGATATTCCATAAAAAAGATGTCTCGCATTGACCATTAACGTAGTCAACGCAGTTGAAATTATGGAAGCACCTCCGGTTATAAGTGAGATCCCTACATATTGCATGGAACCTGCATAGACAAATATGCTCATAGCCAGTGCCCATAAGACACCATATCCATTTATTTTTAAAAGAATTCCAAAACCCATTCCAAGTACCATGTATCCTGCCATAATGGGCAAAGTTTTAATAATAGCTGCTTTTAACAATTTTAGGTTCATCTACTTCTCTCCTACGTAAATTTCTATTTATTTATTACATTAAATTATATCTCCGCATCTCTAAAACATCAATCATAAAAATAGCCTTATTAAATTGGTCTTTCAATCTAATAAGGCTAAAACATCTAATTATTTTTCATTGAATATGATTTTTTGATTTCAGCTTTTATCCAAATTATAATTGGAATCAATAGCTGAAAGGGCAAAGCATAATATCGATACACCCAGGCTAGTTCAAACATTTCAAATACATTTTTGAAAACAACTGTGCCAATACCTACTACAATAACACTAATAGGTAATAATAGTTTTCTATAATCCATATCCTTAAATATCTTAGATAATCCCGTAGCTGATGCTAACATAAATAGACTCATCTTTGTAATTCCAAGAAGGACATATATAAATGATATAGAACTTTCAATCCGCTCAAAAAATTTACCTATATCAATAACTCTTACAGCCATATAGGTAGAAAATTTAGCTGCCTCTTCCATGTCAGGACCCAGTATTAGAATGTTTCTAAGGATTATTAAAGCAAATAAACAAATGCCTACTAGAACTCCCCATAAATATACCTTATAAGGACTTTCTCCTTTGTTTAGATGTCCCATGACTGCCATCATCATGACCAATTCGCCTAAAGTTATTGTACCTACTGTAAAAGAATTAGAGGCAATATCTAAAAAACTATGATCCATAACCGGGAGTATATGTGAAACTTCAATTATATTTAGAGAAAGCAATATTGTAAGTGCTATATTTAGCACAATAATTGCACACACAATAAAGGACCATCTGGCCATTACCTGAATCCCCTCTTTAGCTAAGTATAAAACAGGAAGAAGCAACAATACCATCAATACTACTCTTGGAGTATCCTGTAATGAAATTACAGCAGTAAATTCTACGAAATTTCTTAGCTGAAGTCCGGTTACTACAGTTACATACAGAGTCATTAACAATGTCAATATAAATCTACTAGTCCTTCCAAATATTGAATAAATGATATCATATAAGTTCTTACCCGGAAACAGTGCACATATCCTACTATAAATGAGTATTTCAGGAAGAAACAAAATTCCCATCAATAAAACAGCAATCCATGTATCTTGAGCTATTGTAAAAGCACCATTTACCAATGAACCACATAATATCACTACCACCAAAAGACTTGTTAAATTCCGCGATGATATATTGTTAGTATCCATACTAAACTCCTTTCTTATTGTCTTTTCTTATGAAATATGTTTATATCTAATAATTTTTAAGAACCCCGGAAGATATTATATCTGCTTCAACTTTTACTTTTATCACGGCACTTTGGAATAGTTCATCCCAATGAGTTTCAATTTTACGCCATAAATCAGGATCTTTTTTATAAAGCAAATTCCCCGACCCAAATATATCAATCTCATACTCCGATTGAGCCTTTTCAAATAATTCAGTAATATGTTTCTCTATATATTCTTCTGTTTGGGTCTCTAATTTGTCCCTTTCATCTACATTTGAAATATTAAGCTGAGATTTTACTTCCATAATATTAAGTTTAACTTTCACATTAATATCCACATATATCTTATTTTGATTAGATGAAATTTTTGTATCGGTTTTACTATCTTTTATTTCCATAGATATGCTTTCATCCAAGTCTCCTATAGGAAATGAGATTACACCACCTCTAACCCTATCAACAATAAAAAGATAGTACATAGTATCCCTTGGAGATAAGAACCCATGCAGATAATCGTCTTTAAATAAAGCAATACCATTCCCTTCTACTACATTTTTGTTTATATTATTTATACGACGAACTACAGGAAGTACAAGGGCTTTCCCATTTCCTTTGATTGAATTGTATGTTTGATATAATGGCATATCAACTGTAGATGCGGTTACCTTATTATCCTCTGTAATCATTTCATGAATCTCATAGGAAATAATATTGGAATCAATTCCATCTGTTAGTAAAATCTCTTTTGCAGTTTCTTCCTCAGATATGACAATGCTTATGGTTTCTCGTGGTTCTCCATCCCTAAGTAACTCTTCTATAATAATTGATACACCTTCTGCTTCTGCAATTTCTTTACTTATAATCAGTGTCTGCATATTCCCGCCATATAACTTGTTAATAAGCTTTTTTTTAGAATTACGTATGGCATCAAAAATAGTTCTGCCCTCAGCATCTATATATTTTGCGCTGATTTCCCCTTCTCTCCCGCTTGTTTGAGTATCTACTATTTCTATAGTTATTTGATAAATATCACTGCCTTGATCTTTATCTATGGCAAGTCCAGTCACTATATCAATGTCATCTAAGCCTTTGTAATTCCAACATCCGCTTAGAAATATACAGCATAGTATCATTGAAATAAAACTAATCATACGTCTCATCATGTCCCCTCCATGTGTTTTTTTGACGTACTGCATTTCCGGTAAGTTGCCGGGGTCTTAAAATCATTCTGTACCAAGGTCCCCGTATTATCGTATCCTTGATTGTCTGATAATTTAATTTACTTGCAGATGCTAACTGCCAGTTTCCAAAGGATTTAAGGCTCAATATATGTGTAAGCATCAGTGCAAATCCAATAGTAACTCCAAAAAAACCTAAAAAGGAAGCTAATATGAGCATAATAAACCTAATTAAAAAGATTGGAGCATTCATTCTTGGAACTAAGATGCTTGTTATTCCTGTTATTGCAATAACTATAATCATAGGTGCTGCTACCAAGTTTGCTTCCACTGCAGCCTGACCTAAAACTAAAGCCCCTACAATGCTAAGTGCCTGCCCTACATTGGTTTGCATTCGAAGAGCGGTTTCTTTCAATATTTCAAAAACAATCAACATAATAAATGCTTCTACAGCTGCAGGTAAAGGAACTTTTTGTCTCTCTATTGCTACACTAATCAATAATGGTGCCGGAAGCATTTCCTGATGAAATGCAGTAACGGCAATGTATATTGCCGGAACTAGCGTTGTGAGAAAGAAACCAAGAATTCTTAAAATCCTAGAAAAAGATGTGTAATAAAAACTTAAATAATAATCCTCATTGCTCTGAAAATTCTCAATAAATAAATATGGTAATGTCAATACTACCGGTGTGCCATCTACAAATATAGCAATTCGTCCTTCTAATAGTTTAGCAGAAACTACATCCGGTCGTTCTGTATATCCAATTGAACGGAATGGAGACCAGGGATTATCCCTAATCAATTCATTGATATAATTCGCATCCAAAATACCGTCAATATCTATTTGTCCCAACCTTCTATATAATTCCTTAAGTGTTTTAGGAGCTGCAATATTATCTAAATATGCAACACAAATTTGAGTATTGGTCTCTTTTCCTAATTTAAAGTATTTCATTTTAAGTTTGTTAGTTCTGAGTTTTCGTCTTACTAAGGAAAGATTGGTTATTATAACTTCAGTAAATCCTTCTCGGGGACCACTTAGTATTTTCTCCCCTTCCGGTTCTGAAATAGACCTAGACTCAAAATTTTTAGTACTAAATAATAATCCTTCACCTATTCCATCAATCACCAATAAAGTATCACCATAAGTAATTTCTTGAATAATCTCATCCAGATCTTTAACTTTCTTTACACTGTCTATTTGAACAACCTTAGATAAAAATATATCTTCAGCCGACTTTTCCTTTGGTATTTGTTCCAGCTCTGTGAGAGGTTTAATTATATTATTATCAATTATTGCGGAGTCAACCAAACCATCAAAAAAAATCAATGACGCATTGATACTACCATCCACCCCAATATTTAATCTGCGAAATACAATAGAGTCATCATCTTTAAAAATCTCTTTAAGCCACTTTATGTCTTCTTCATAGTTGCCAGATAATGTACCAAGATTCTCAGGTGAACTAAAATCCATATTTTCTTGACCATTATTCTTATTGGATTTGTTAAATCTACCCATAACTCTGCTCCTTATTTAATTATGTATATCAAATAAGTATTACCATAATCTGCATTTATATTCTGCAGACAGTGTAGATGAAATACAAAGCCACCTTGTAGTCTTTATGTTCCCACATATAGAAACCCTATTGCTTCGACTAGCAATAGGGTTTCTATTATTATTTTATGCGACTTGTTCAACAGTTAAAATAGCTCCCGGACCTTCACTTGCAAAGTAAAAGACGAGTTCTTCAGCTGCTACCATTTGAAGAGTTAAAATATCACCTGCATTTAAGGTAAGGAAATTTGTAAGGGCAAATGTGGCAACTGAAAGAGCTGTAAGGTTTAGAGTTTGTCTAATATCATCACTTGAAACACCATTGATATTAAGACCAACACGGGCATTTTGATTAATTACTGAATTTCCTACTACTAAAATATCTACACGATATATTCCTGCATTCTCAATTGTAATGGCATTTGCAGTTGAATAACTTATATCCGCAGATGCTTGTGAGCGCTCTGTCATTATTACAGTAGAAGGTGTTGTTGTTAATTGGATAGAACCTACATCTGACATCAATCCCCCAAATGCACCCTGTGATATCGGTCCCGGCGGCCCCTCCGGTCCTTGAGGTCCTTGTGGACCTGTTACACCTTGAGGTCCTTGTGGGCCTGTTACACCCTGCGGTCCTTGTGGCCCTGTTGCACCTTGTGGACCTGCCGGTCCCGGTGGTCCTTGTTGTCCGGGTGGACATACAATGCACATCGACCACGGGAATTGATAATCACAACAGCATGGGTATTTATTCTTCTGGTACATATCATAAGAACATTTCTGATTATACATATTATAATAATTATAATTGTAACTCATAAATAATACTCCTTTGCATATAATAATTAGATAGTTTTATACTTACACTATCTTATATTATTATATTAAGGCTTTTCCAATTATGTGACATGCTATTACAATGATATTTATTAGAGTTTCGTCTCTTCCACTATTCCATTTGTCTAATCTCCCTTATCTGCTCTAGGCAGATGAATCTTAATTGTAAAAATTTTCTCCTTTGGGCCAATATCATATAAAACAAACCCTCCAAACCCTTCCACGATATCCTTAACAATACTCAATCCAAAGCCATGTCCATGTTCATCAGTCTTTGTGGTCATTAGCTCCCCATTTTTAAATATCTCTTGTCCATCATATGAATTGGTCATTTGAAGCATTGCCCATTCAGAATAATCTGCACAAAGAATATCAATAAATCGTTCTGATTCAGGAACCTTCAAACAAGCCTCAATAGCGTTATTAGTAATATTGGACATGATTCTAAGGGCATCTAGTAAAGTGAGTTCAGTGTCCTTTGGAGCAAATGCCTTAGATGTAAATCGGATTTTTTTCTCCTGGCAGAAATTGGCTAAATCCTGTAATATGGCGTCTAAAACTACATTATCAGAGTATTTTTTATGAACTTGTACCTTATTATTCATATCATCATAGATATCATCAATTAAATCAATGGCCTTATCAATCTCATTTGCTCTTAGCAGCGTCTTTAATGTTGTCATCAATGATTTATAATCATGTTTGAATTTTCGAAAGCTCTCAGTATATTTCTGATAGGATTTATAATGTGATACCTGCCTATCAAATTGTTCTTCTAACATCTGAGCTCTTAATTTGTATTCTAAAAGTTCAATACTTCTAATAGATTGGTGTATAGAATACATAAGCATACCGATGGTCAATACACTTGCTGTTAATGCTATTTCCGTATACCAAACAACGTCAAGAGATAATACTCGCCCGAAATTTATAATTGCCAGATTGATTGCAGCTATTATTTCGTAAACTACGATATATTTCAGTTGAGCAGAATTATTTAATAGAATTTTTAGTTTTTCATCGGATAAAATAGTGGCTCGCAATATAAACAAAAATAAAAGAGAAAGAGGCAATACAAATACTGTAATAGTATAATAAATGTTGTTATTATGTAACAAGTTTTTAGAACCAAAAAAAAGTGACAAAGTAGAAATCAATATACCCCGGAAACAGTAGGCGCTTAAAACGCACATGGCACCTCCATATAATGATTGAAGCCAATTCATTCCCGTAGTTAAACGCAGTGAGAATGTCATTATGATTATAATCAATATCATAACCACCCAAAACATATCAATTTTATGGAAGAATACGTAAGTAAATGCAACTATTAGCATAGAGCATAGTGCTTGTATATGCTTTGATTTCTTTGGTGGGAACATCTTTTGATAATAATAAATAAATAATAATATATAATTATCATTCCTATGGCAAGTATTGTCATAAATTATCCTCCTTACCATTTAGATTCATGTTGCTAGACAAGAATTAAGTATATTATAGCCGGTTAAAGGTATAATATACTTAATAATTTGACCCTAAGCCGTCTCTTAGTATACATACAGTTTGTTGTAGTTCTGCTTCCGGTACTCCGGTTCCTCCGTTGCCGTCATAGGTCAGTGTAATTTTTTTACCTCTGGCATATATTTTAGTGTCTTTTGTTATACTGGTATTCATATAAAATTCAAAATAATAGTTCTCATCTTCATACCAGTTTCCAACAACTAATGAAGCAATCTCTTCCGGAATTTTTCCATTTATGTTATGGCCTTTTTGAACATTTAAGGTATCTTTAAGTTCATGATCTATATAAAGTTCAACTTTATACGTATCGTATCCCACATCGTAATTGTTATATAGATATTCTGTAGGTATGGATCGCGTATCTGTTTTTATATTTTTATCATGTATAGGAATATGTTCTTCGAGAATTCCTCCTGCTTCTTTCTCAGCTTCATTGTGTGAAAATTCTACATCTTTGGCAATATATAGATTATCCAATTCACTGATACTAATGCCTCCGCCGCTATTATTTGCTATGTTGCATTTTATTTTGCTACCATTTTTAATAATTATTTCAGAGCCGGTTTCTCCAAAAATACCGCCTCCATTTTTTGCTTCGTTGCCTGAAATGCTGGTTTTATCAACTTTCAGACTTATGTTGGAACTGTAGGCATAGGCAGATATATTCCCTTGAGGTAAAATAGTAATAAGCATAAGGGTTACCAAAAACATTGATAATAATTTCTGGTATCTTGATGTCTTGCTATTTCTTTTTTTATTATTCAATTTTCACACTCCCTTTCTATTTTTTTACACAATCATTCAATTAAACTATAAATAGAAAGTTATGTTTTAGTTTTATTCATGTACTAAATAAGGTTTTTCATGTATTGAATTTTTATCAATTTCTCTGTTTAAAACTGAAACTACCGCTACAATAAAATCTTCGGCTGCCATATTTTTTGATATTGTATGACGGCTAGAACCTATTTTTTCTACGACAGCTTCTTGTGTCAGTCCAGTTTTAGCAAATTCTTAAAGAAAAAGCTTGTCCGAAAACAGCGAGCATTCTGTAAGAAATATGCTATAATGAACTAAACTTCAATATAGGAGGCAAAAAAATGATTGAAAATGATAGCGGTTTATATGCTGCATTCAAAGCGAAGGATGCTCGTTTTGACGGACGTTTTTTTGTGGGAATATCATCGACAGGGATATATTGCCGTCCGGTCTGCCGAGCAAAACAGCCTAAAGCTAAAAACTGCACCTTTTATCATACGGCAGCAGAAGCCGAACATGCTGGATACCGTCCATGCCTTTTATGCAGACCGGAACTCGCCCCCGGCACTTCCATAACCGATGCAACTGCAAATTTAGCTATTCGAGCAGCTAGAATGTTAGAGGAAAATTGCAGCAGCGGACAAAGCTTAGATGAACTCTCCGGGCGCCTTGGCTGCACAAGTCGCCATTTGAGACGCGTATTTACAACAGAATATAATGTATCGCCAGTTCAATATTTACAAACATGCCGATTGCTCCTTGCAAAAAACTTACTTACGGATACAAATTTATCAGTATTGGACGTTGCAATGACGGCAGGATTTGGCAGTTTACGCCGCTTCAATGATGTGTTTAAAGATCATTACCATCTCGCTCCCACGGAGCTCCGGAAAAAAATATCGGAAAAAAAACGAACAAATGGGGACATTACGTTGACTTTGGGTTATCGTCCGCCCTATCATTGGGAGGAGATGCTCCACTTCCTTTCTGAACGAGCAATCACAGGAATAGAGATCGTAAAAAATAATGAATATATGCGCACCGTTCATTTGGAAAACACGGAGGGAAACAGTATATTTGGATGTGTGAAGATAAGTCATAATCCTAAAAAAAATGCATTAGATGCAGTCGTAAGCGAAACATTGTTGCCGGTACTTCCCCAGACATTGGCACGAATACGGCACTTGTTTGATCTATATTGCAACCCGGATGCAGTATATGAAATACTACAAGAAATGAACAATATTCATCCCGGTCTTTGTGTTTTAGGAACCCGTGTGCCAGGTAGCTTCAATGCATTTGAAATGGCGGTACGAGCTGTGCTTGGGCAACAAATCTCAATAAAAGCTGCAAGCACACTGGCAGCAAGAATTGTGAAAAACTACGGCATACCTATCCTAACCGGGATTGATGGATTGACTCATGTTTTCCCGACCCCCAAAAATATATTGGATATGGGTAGTGATATTAGCGATAATTTTGGTGTTCTGGGTGTTACTTCTGCAAGGTCGGATACTATTTACGAATTGGCGCGGGCATTGACACAGAAGGAAATAGATTTTGACCTCCCATCCCAACCGGAGGAAGAAATCAAAAAACTTATGAAGATCCGCGGCATTGGAAGCTGGACGGCACAATATATTGCCATGCGCTCTATGGAATGGCCAGACGCTTTTCTTGAAACGGACGCAGGCATAAAAAAGGCTCTTCCGGGCTACACTTCGAAAGAACTACTAAAAATTTCGGAAGCATGGCGACCATGGCGCAGCTATGCCACCGTAAATTTGTGGAATACTCTATAGGGAGGTATAAAAATGTATTATTCAACAACATATAAGTCTCCATTGGGACTTATTACACTTGCGTGTGACGGCGATGGTGAAAATCTTGTAGGTCTATGGATGGAGGGGCAAAAATATCACGGCAATACCATACTAGAAACAATAGGGCAAAACGATATAGGCATATTTAATCTAACAAAAAGGTGGCTGAATAGATACTTTTCAGGAGAAAAACCCAAAATATCTGAATTACGATTAGCTCCTATTGGTAGTGAATTTCGTCAAGGTGTGTGGAATATATTATGTGAAATCCCTTATGGTGAGGTTATCACATACGGCTCTATTGCTAAAAAAATGGCAGCAAAGATGAATAAGAAAAATATGTCAAGTCAAGCTGTTGGCGGAGCAGTTGGACACAATCCCATATCTATTATTATCCCATGTCACCGAGTAGTCGGTTCAAACGGGAGCCTAACAGGATATTCCGGAGGTGTTGGCATGAAAACTAAATTATTGGAATTAGAGGGGGTGGATATGTCTCGCTTGTTTATACCGAAAAAGGGTACAGCATTATAAAAAATTATAATCCTTTGCTTGTATATGAACCACTTGAAAATCCACACTTCTCTTTTTCGCTATTTCTTCAAGAAGTGGAACATACTTAGCTGTAAAAGGGCATTGATTTGTGTAGTATAACCAGAAACCATTCTGTGAATCATTATGTTTTATTTCTTTTAGATGTTGTTTGAAATGTGGGTTTTCAGTTTCATGGCTAAATGGTAGATACATCAGTTCAAAATATGAATTTGCATTATCTACGGTTTCAAAACCCTTGTATTTCATATATTTAGGGTCTGAAAGATATCCCATTTTCTTTTTTGAAGATAATACAACAAGCCCCTCATCCAACCTTCCTTTCAACCAAGATTTTTTTGACGTTACTTGACTATCCTTATTATTTGCAATAGCGCAACAAATGTGTTCCTTTTCAAGATTCTCATGTGTTATCTTTACAAGTTCCATTGCACCCTCCCCTACAATCTTCTTATTTATCTATTTGAATACAAATAATACTTAGTTCACATAGTGATAAAATAAATCAATTTTGTGTTAATGAGCATAAGGTTTCACAAGGGTGCTGATAAGTGATTGAAATATTTATGTTATTTTGATTTCCACATCAATGGGATTTCTTTGTTTTAATGGCATTTATTATCGTCCCAGTAAGTAATCCGGCGGCTGAACATAAAATTCCAGGAAGCATATCCGCCACTTTCGGTAAGTTATTCTTGTCGAAAGCAATTGCATTCGCTAAGCTAAACGTAGCATATAAAGCTAACATATACATCACACCAAAGAATAAAAGCATAAGCCATTTGTAATTTGCCCAACTATTATCTTTTCCCATGAATATGGAAATAACAAAGGTTGTGATAGGTAAAACCAAATAAAATACCGCAAGCGAATACCCCATGGCATCTAATCTTCCGCCAATCCAAAATACAATTATTGACATTGACCAGATTACTAAATAAACAATAATCTGCATCATCTTAGAAAACTTCCGTCTGCTCTTAACATTGTTTGTACTTTCTTCTAAGTATTTAATCATACTCTTATCCTCCTTTAATAACTCGTCAAGGCAGTTTCAGTAAATTGCTTTATATATTCCAGAGAATTATTTAATACATCATATTTTACAATTACATTTTCAATTATCTCCATAAAATTATATGATAGACCTGCCTCAAACTCCAATGTATTATTATCCACCCATTTTAAGTTGCTGCCCCAACTATATCGACCATCAGGATAGGTATTATTATAATCTTTATTATCCTTTGCAACTTTTTCTATAGCTAATTTCATAAGTTCCGGACTAATCTCTCCACTGTTTAAATCAATAATATTTATTGAACTGCTTCTTCTGCTGGATGTTTGCACTGCTATTTTATCTTTAGATGGAGAGACTTGAATTTTTTCACCTCTATCAATATAGTCTTGTGAATTAGAGAAAGAATGAAGTTTTGATAGCTTATCATTTCTTATTATCCATAGTTCGTTATAGCTTCCATAGTCGGAATAATCATTGAATAATGCAAAGATTTTAGTATTCTCATCAACATTTACAATATAAGGACTATCAAACTTTTTAGTCAATACGGATATTGCAAATTCTGCACCATCTTTAAGTTTTGTGTTGCTGCTGTTTAAAAATGGTGTGATTTTTTCTATTGCACTTATCCTTATATCGTTTTCATTATAATATTCAACAAGCCTATTTATACAATAATATTGGCTATATATATTCGTCGATTCTAATCCTTTAAACAATACGTCCACGCCATGTTTTTCAACTAAATTATCTACAGCTTCCATAATATCATCATCTATATGTCTCCAATAAAAATCAAATCCCACGAGGTTTTTTGGTACTTCTACTAAGTTATCCCAGAATTTATCAATTTCTGTGTCATATATTTTTACTTGTTTGGAATCAGCACTCCAATCAACAACCTTATTCAATGCTTCTAAAACTCCACGAATTGGTACATATATAGTACCCTTATGATTAAAGGGTTCCAGATTATTGCCTTTAGCATCTTTAAATTCAATTTCCTTACCATTTAGCAGTACTTTTATATTGTCATAGTATACTTCTATATTGGTGTTTGTTGCAGCGGCAAACACTGCACCTGTCACTATCATGATTGTTAGCGTAAAAATAATTCCTGATAAAAATCCCTTCCATTGTTTAAACACTTATTTTCCCTCCTTTTCATTCTGCCATCAATATAAAATCATCGCTTATATCTATTAATATCTCAGCTATATAATATCACATAAATTAGTAAGGTTTCCTCCCTGTACAATACTGTAATAATATTGTAAACTGTTTGAATTCATCTTTCCGCAAGAATCCAGTCCATTATAAATTGACCAAATAGGACAAACTTCCTTGAGCTAACAGTTGTTTGTTTAACAATATCTAACAAGGCACTCTACACATATTTTGCATAGAGTGCCTCTGCTAAATTCCTTATTTTAGAGGGTCAAAAATCAGTGAAAAAGCACTATTTTTTGACCCAAATTTCATCCTCAAATCACTATATGTTGTGGTCAATCCTTTATTTGTCCTCCAAACCACAATACATCATCAGAATTGTTGCCTCAACGTACCCTGATTATTTATCGTTTGCTCTCCTACTTTTCCAGACAACTGCCAGAATATCTTTCAGCACAAGGAAAGCATCCAGCTCATTATAGCCATATTTTTTCTGCAAATCATCCAATAGGGTTTCCAATTCATTAGCATAGGCACTCGTGTACACTTGCTGCTGATAGTTCACAAGAATTGGATATTTCTTTCCCCAAGCCTTTGTCCAATCAACCTTATCTGAGATTTCCTCGTTTGTCTTATCAATTACCTCTTGAATTTCCTGAACATCCAAATCAAAATCAATCAGCTCATCTAAAGACAGATGATACAGGGTAGAAAGCTTTTTTGACTGCCGAATATCAGGGAGAGTTTCACCAAGGGAAATCTTCAAATATGCCAAGATTTCGGGTGGGTTATCTCTTTTTCTCCATCACAAAGTTTGTAAGACAAACACCTGACGAAAATTGAAGAGATAAAACAATAGTGCTTTAATGATATGATTTAAAAATAAAACTCCCAAGAGCATTATCTCTTTAGGAGTTTTATTATTGTAGTTATTTTATTATTGTAGTTATTTTATTTTTCAGTTAGCACTACACCACGGTAGAATTCCATTGCAAGGTGTAGTGAGTGTCCATGAACAATCTCATCCGGAGTATTCTCTGGCCAGTAAACTGCGGTTCTAGCTTCAAAACCATCTTTAGTAGGTCTGAACTGATGGAAAGGACAGTTTACAGGAGTTCCATCAGTAAGATATGCTTCACCAGCCATATTTATAGGGAAAGCAGGGTCTTTATCTGCCAAGATTTGCTCAGATAACTGGGAATCTTCCACCACACTAACTTTAACCAGTGTTGGTGTTCCATACATACCAAAAGGCTCAATTCCAAGAAGCTCGCCATCATCAAAAGAAACATGGCAGATAAAATGCTCTGGGTGTACTGCAAGACCAACTCGGTCTTCTTCTTGTATTGATTTCATAACAGCCATAAATTCTTGCAATGTACTGCCTGTAACCAGCAAATTAGCACGAGATACTTTCATTGGTTTATTCTGTGAGAAGGCTAGTTCTCTCCACATTTCATCCGATAACTTAAAAGCATCTTTGTAAAGCTCGATAACCGTTTCGCCTTTGTATTGTAGGCGAGTTTCAATTGAAACTTCCCATGCCTTTTTCATGCTTAGATAGTCGATTTTATCATCGGATAGTACTTTGTCACCATCTTTAATCTCCACACCTAGGCGTTTTAGTTGATGAAGCATACGCAGGTTACGTTCATATTCTAAGCGTTCTAGTTGTGTAGGTGACCAAACTTCACCATCAACAGTGATTGTGTATTTTAGCTCTGACATAATAAATTCCTCCTTTTTTAATTGACTAAACTAACAACGTGTTGTATACTATTATAAAATATAAGTTAGCTAAAGACAACAACACTATTGATAGGAAGTGTCGGATTATTATGAAAAAGCAAAAAGATATTACCGATAAAACACGGCAGGCATTTATTGATACCTTTTGCCAATTATATAGCCAAAAACCGCTGGATAAAATAAGCGTTCAAGAAATCACGAGAAAAGCAGGTTATAATCGCAGTACATTTTATCAGTATTTTTTTGACATTAATGATTTACTCTCGACTGTTGAGCAGGAACTCTTAGATGACATTGTCAAAAAACGTAGCCAAGCAGGAAAAAGTGGCCGTTCTTTTGTAGAAGATTTAGTGGAGCTGTATGAAGAAAAAGAGCTATATTTGGAAGCGTTGCTTGGTGATTATGGCAACAATCATTTTTTAAAACAGATAATATCACTGCCTAATATAGACATTCCAGAATTAAATTTTCCAGATGACCACAAACTAAAACCATATTTGATAGAGTATCGTCTTTCTGGGTCATTGGCATTGTTTCGACTGTGGTTACGCAGAGGTAAAGATCTATCAGCAGAGGAGTTCATATCTTTGGTAGCAGAACTATACCAAGATGGAATGGAAGCGTTTTACGTAACACGATATAACAAACAGAATGGTGAGGGGAAATCATGATAAAAACAGAAATCAAAGTGATTGTAGATGGCAGAGAATACACTCAGCAGGAGCTAGCGGAAATCTATATCAGTCGTGGCTACTACACTCTGTTCGAAATGGAAAAACTAGGAGCAACAGTTTTAGATGCAAATGGCAAAGAGATGACAGAAAACGAGATTAACACTCTTGCACCCGAAAAAGTCCGTGGTGTTTTGCTTGATAACAAGTTACGAATTGGCAAAGATGGACTAAACAGGCTTTATGACAAGCAGTATCGACAGGCGGATGAAATGTGGCTGGATATACTCTCAAAATCCGATGGCGATTACAGCAAAAAAGTGGCTCGTGCACACCTAACCGTGACAGGTCTTACTGTAGAAAAGTATCTAAAAATCATCAGCTCGGCATTTAAGATGAAGAAGTTTCTGCTTAATATGCACCCTGACCATATTGATGCTTCAATGACCAGTGTAACTGAAATTATGGGAATGTACGGTATGCCGACCCAAATGATCGGAAAGCTGAAAGAGCCTGCTCCTGAATCGGTAGACGAGGAACATAATCTAAGGCTTATAGGGGCATCGTTTTTAACAAGCAACCCAAGTAAAAAAAATGCTGTTGCCATGCATCAGGTGAAAAAGTTTAAAGGTGGACTTGACATCTTGGCGGGAGCATATTTCCCCATTGAAACTCCACAAGAGCTTGTGGACGGCCATTCACTTCACATGGCAGTAGAGTTTTCAAACGCATTCAGAAGTGTTTTATAACATAGGAGGGTTTGTTTTGAATATAAAAGCAGTTTTGATGATACTAAGTGGCATATGCTGGTCGATTGTCTATATAGAGCTTATCAGAGGTGGATTTAAAGACAAAACTTATTCTATGCCTCTATTCGCATTAGGGCTTAATTTTGCATGGGAACTGATTTATTCAGTTGACCAGCTTTTTCTTGGTTCAGATCCGATTCAAGGCTGGGTCAATCTCGTATGGACGATGCTGGACGCAATCATCATTGTCACATACTTTAAGTATGGCCGTGAGTATTTTCCCATAAAGGCAAAGAAATATTTTGTGATGTTCAGTATTTTGGCATTTATGTCCTGCTTTGTGATACAATTTGCATTCTACTTTCATTTTAAATCCGTTCCAGCATCTCAATATTCAGCTTTTGCACAAAATGCAGCAATGTCCATCATGTTCCTTGTTATGCTGTATCAGCGTGGAAACACACGTGGACAAAGCATGTTAATGGCTGTCGCTAAATGGATAGGAACGCTTGCACCCACTATTCTCGGTGGTATAATTGAGTCATTCAACATCTATATACTCCTAATGGGCATCATATGCTATATATTTGATGTAATTTACATAGTGGCATTGCATGGTTTCAAAAAAGAAGAATCGATAAATACAATAAGGGAGGCACTGTAATGAAAGCGATGATTATATATTACTCCAAGACAGGTACTACGGAAAAGCTTGCCAAGAAGATACAAAAGGGTTTTGACTGCGATATTTTGAAACTTGAAGCAGAAAACCCCTACGGAAATTATTTTTCCTCTCTTGTGCGTGCGAAAAAAGAGCTTAAAAGCAGTGTTCCTGTAAAAGCAATTAATAAAATACCAGACCTTTCGGGCTATGATACTGTCTTTGTTGGCTATCCTATTTGGTGGTTGGATGTTCCAGTGCTTGTCGCAGCGTTTATAAAAGACTGTGACCTCGAAGGAAAAACTGTTATTCCGTTTTCAACTTCCGGACTTGGTAATATAAGTGCAACACTGGATACAATGAAAAAAATATGCCCGAAATCAGATGTTATTCTTCCCTTACAGTGGGGCATTGCCAAGAAGGATGATTACGAGAAATGGATCGATGAAGTTGTAAGTATAATGATAAAATAAATAGATTCTGCTATCTTTCAGGAGAATTTGCTATAAACCACAACAAACAACATACACTTAGTTTGCCATAACAATATAGTCTCGTGTTTTTAACAAAAATACGAAATGTACTATTTCTGGATATGTTCTCCAACACGTAAAAGCCACTGAATGTCATCTACACATTCAATGGCTTAAGTTATTGATATTACTAAGTTCATTGCTTTTCCAACTTACAGGTCGTATCAACATGTGTTAAGAGATGATGATAAAGATGACTGCTCCCTTGTCATATATATTTAGAGTATGCTCTTTGTAAACAAATCCAGATAAAAATTCTGAATATTGCTCAAAGAGTCTTCCATATAATCTTTCTGCCATCCAAATATTTTTTCCCTATAAAGTTTCCAAATACTCAACTGCTGAGCTATGAAATAATTATTTCTTCTTTCTGTTTTGCATAATACTCCTTCAATTTCATATAATAGTGTTTGCTATTTGAAATTGAGATCATTCTTAGCCGCCCATTCCTCAAAGATTTGAATATAAACATCTCCACAGGTGTATATAAAATCGTCATAAGTACAATAGCTAAAGCAGAAGCAGTTTCATCATTTACGGCGTATTGACATAAATTCGATTTCGTGAAACTTTTAGTAGAAAAAAAGATAATATAGTTAATATTAAAAATGACCATAATAACCATTTTCCGCCAGATGAATTAGGCTCTAATTTGTATCCCACCTGTAAACAATAGATTCATTAATTCCAAATGTACCTAACAACACAAAACAAAAACATAACGCAAGAATTACAAAACCAGCAATCCTCCAAAATTTAATAGTTGGTAAATGAAACATTCGCTTTGCCTCCTTAATTCTTCAAATTCCTATTTAGTAAACTAGGGCTACCCCAAGTAAACTAATTATACTGCCAGTATAAGCTGGATTTCTTATTATATGATACAACCCTGTTTTTATCAAATGCTGTTCATTTGTAGTTTGAATTGATGCGGTAGCAACCAGCCTCGAATAGTTTCCGGTACATCTTGACTTCTAAAAAAGGCTCCAGCAATAACACTGCAACACCAACCAATCAGCACTATCCATACTGTGCCACGATCCGAATTTTGTCGTTAGCTACGTCTTCCGCTTGAAGTCATGAGCATAATCACACATTCAGACAATATCAATAGTACTAAAGTATGCATCATAGTGTTATATTCTGCTACACTTGCAAATTTTAATGGATCATCCATAATATACATTTCCTTTAAATTAATCATTTAACTTTTTATGACTCTCTATCTAGTATTACTAGTCTAACGTAATCCAGGATTCACATATTCTTCTGCCGGGGTGCCATAAATAAGTTGTATATTCAAAGTTTTTCCCCTCATAAATTCTTATTTATCTAATTACATATATATAGTTCATATTTTACCTCTCTACTTCTGCACTACTATATAATACATTTCATCCATCGATTTATCAATTTTTGGGTGGCCGGCACTAATGCTTTGTAATCCAGAAATAATTAATCTTTACTCTACTTTTTAATTTGTCCTTAAAATGATTAGGAGGATAGTGTTTCGTTTCTTCAATAATAAGTTTCAAAGGCTTATCCTCATTTTTTATATTATCTGTAAAACAAGAATTGTCAAAAAACAAAACACAATTACATTTATTTCTATTAGTTGCGGTAATGATAATCATCATTTCCCTTTATAGCATAAATATTAGCTTCTACAAGTTTCTGCTTAATTTCGATCATTATTTCAGATGCTAAGTTATTTATAGATACAATCAAAGATTCTTTACCACAATAAGCACACTTACCGTTCTTTCCATTTTTCGTAATGTAATTTTTAAGGAAATTATTACCCTATGCAATTTAAACATATGTTTTTAATCGTCATATTATTAACCTTTCTCCTGAATACAGCTCTATAAAACCATCCCTTATGAAAATGTTCATCTTTTTATACATTGTATAATTCTTTGTTCTCTAATAATCCAATTGAAATGATAGCCACATCTTCTAAAAATTCAGCATATTATTATCCCATCTATTCAGCTTCGATTTTATGAATTTTTTTCTGTCATCACTCAAATTATAAAATGTCATCTGTCAAACGCCCCATTTTTAAGGGTCAAAAAACGGTGTTTTTTTGCTCTTTTTTGGGTTCAAAATTTCCTCCAAACCACTATATGTTGTGGTCAAATCCCATTATTCTTCCTCCAAACCACAATACATCATCAGAATTGTTGCCTCAACGTACCCTGATTATTTATCGTTTGCTCTCCTACTTTTCCAGACAACTGCCAGAATATCTTTCAGCACAAGGAAAGCATCCAGCTCATTATAGCCATATTTTTTCTGCAAATCATCCAATAGGGTTTCCAATTCATTAGCATAGGCACTCGTGTACACTTGCTGCTGATAGTTCACAAGAATTGGATATTTCTTTCCCCAAGCCTTTGTCCAATCAACCTTATCTGAGATTTCCTCGTTTGTCTTATCAATTACCTCTTGAATTTCCTGAACATCCAAATCAAAATCAATCAGCTCATCTAAAGACAGATGATACAGGGTGGAAAGCTTTTTTGACTGCCGAATATCAGGGAGAGTTTCACCAAGTTCCCATTTTGAAATCGTCTGCCTGCTGACCCCTAGTTTCTCGGCAACTTCCTCTTGTGACAGCCCGCTTTTTTTCCTTGCGTTATACAAATTATTTCCAAGTTCCATTTAACATACCTCCTTCTCAGTATACCATAAGTGTAATCCTTCGTTGGACGGAATGCCACCAAGAGAAATCGGCAAATATGTCACATTTACAGGCGGCTTCATATAGACTCCAAGTACTTATCCGCTTCTTCCCTCGACCTGAAAATAACAATATTCTTTTGCTTGTTTTCTTTTAGTAAATTATATATTTTCGGTAATTGATCTTCTGGAAAATTCTCAATCCATTGCTTGAACTCTTCATCAAATTCTGTTTCTAGCCATGGCATATCCTCCCGCTTTTTCCCAATACGGGATTTAGCACCTGCAAGGCAGATACCTAGTGGATAATCTAACAGAAATACAGTGTCACATTCTTTTAACCTAATTTCCAGTGTGCGAAGATAATTCCCATCAATTATCCACTTATCCAGATTTAATATCTTATTTAACTCTATATCAAATTCACCTTTACTGACATTGGTTTTATCTGTTTTATGCCACAGCATATCCAAATAGTAAAGTGGAATCTTCGTAACGTTTCTAAGTTTGCGAGCAAATTCACTCTTTCCTGCGCCGGGACTACCAATCACAATTGCTTTTTGCATACCTAAAATCTCCTTTAAGCATTCAATTTCAAGAGTCTTACTATGCACTTATCTACTAACGTTTATCTATAGTATATAATCCACCTATCATTACATCAAATAAATTTAACTGCTCATACATCTCCAAATATCCTAGGAGTTAACTGCATAAATGACCAACTGCTCACGGACTGTGTAACCGTAATTAAAAATCTCTACCGAACAAGCAATATCTACAGCATATTTTTTTCTATGTACTGCTTTATTTTTTCTATATGAATTCATCTTTTAAATTTAATATAATTCCTTTCTGTGGTTCCAATGAATTCCTATATGTCCAATGCCCAGAATAATAACTGAAAGAATTAAAAATGGATTCTTTCCATAAATTCCTAGAAACAGAAATGCAATAATCGGAAGTGTAGTTACGGCAACCGGAATTCCTAAAAAACTGCTGTAAAAATCCTTCATCTTCATATGTAATTTATAATTTGTTGTGCAGCCTGTTTTGGATCTATATTTGATACATCAATCTTAATAGTATCCATTAATACATAATTGTTTAATCTTCCTACACTACATTCTATTACATCCTTTGTTCTAATTCCACTATCAACATCTTTTGAAATTCTTTCTACAAGTGACTGTTCTGAGCAAATTAGTGAAATTTTATATAAAACAGTATTTAGGAGATTAAGTCTAGATAATATACTTTTAATAATATATTCTTTATGCATTACCCAACAAAAAATAATATTTTCATATTCTGAGCATCTCAGAAAGTTATTGAGGATATAACATATATTATCCTCAACCATATTTTTTGTCTCGTCCGTTACAATAAAAGGATTCATATCCCAGCACCAATCTCCATCGAGAAATGCACACTTTGGTAGAAGTCTTTGCAATTCCCTGCTTGTTGTCGTTTTTCCTACTCCCATTGTCCCATTAATAAAAAATACATTTTTCAAATAATCACCCTAATTCAAATTTATAAGCTAAATGCCATATTCAATTATTTTCTAAGGGGCAAAAAACGGTGTTTTTTAGCCCGTTTTCTCCTCAAAATCACCCCCCACCCTACTATATGTTATGGTCAAGCCTTATTATTTATCCTTCGAACCACAATACGTCATCTTAAATTTATTCTCCCCGTAGAATGTTCCCAATCAGCCTTCGCTATCGCTTATTCCTGACATGAGATGTACATCGACTTCAACGTGTTTTGAGTTGACAATAAAGATGTCATGTGGAGATAGATACCCCTTGGCGGAAAGATTTATTTCTAAAATAATGGCTTTTTAACTTAAATAACTTTTGATTTTTCTAATTTTAATATTAAAACCCAAGCTAACAAATACTATAATGGAATATAAGGATATATTGAAATTTCAAAATACCCTTATATTTTTTTATTTAATATAATTTAATTCAAATTGTATCTTACAAAAGCTACCCCATTATACTTTGCAGTATCCACCATTCCATTCTTCTTATAGAAGCTTATGGTTTCTTTAGTATTATCCGTCATTAAAACTATCTGGCGAATTGATTTATATTTTTCTAAAATCAAACTTAATAATTTACTCCCTATACCTTTTCCCTGATATTTTTTCAAAACTAGTATGTCTTGAATATAAACAATTGTATGACTATCTCCTACAACACGAATTAGTCCAACTAATTTATCATCTTCCCAAGCCGTTAGTACTTTTAACGAATTTTCAATACCATTTTTAAGCTTAACTTTATCTTTTGTATATGCATGCCACTCTACATCCTCATATAGGTTTATTATTTCCTCAATTCCAAGTATAATATCCTCTTTAATTTCTATCTTATTCATTATTTTCCTCCTCAAATCTTATTATCTAATTTGAAGAAGATTTCTTAGTCTGCTCACCTTATTCACTCCTTTTAATATTCCCACTTAAATTATAGTAATATTATGATTTTGAAATTTGAATGACTCCTGAACAATGAGATATTTCTGTGAAGCTGATATTCTTATTCAATAAAGATTTCCTCAAATCTTCGAAAACAAAATAAACTTCTTCATCATCCCAATACTCATTATAGTTTACTTTGCATTCTTCTAATAATTTTTTTGTCTCAAAGACTATATCTCCGATAATGATCTTTCCATCTTTATTAAGGTAGTTTTCAAGTTTTTCAATAAACTTAACTTTTTCTTCGTCCTCCAAATGGTGCATTGCATACGTGCTAATAATATAATCAAAGGAACTATCTTTTATTTCTTCTGGTAATCCTTTTGAAAAATCATATTTAATTAACCTTGCAAGAGGCATTTTTTCTTTTGCTATCTCTATCATCTTTTGTGAAAAGTCTATGCCATATATTTCATAACCATCGTCATAAAGTTTTTTAGTTAATATTCCTGTACCAAATCCAACATCTAATATTCTTGCTTTTCCTCTCTTGTGGACTATATTATAAATAGTATTTAAAACATCCTTATAGCCTGCAAACGGATACTCATCATTCTCCTCACTTAACTCTACACTTTTATCATACCCATCTGCCCACAAATCAAAGCCTTTATTATCTAGCATTAAGAAATTCCCCCTTTCTTATCTCATAATCTACCGAACTTCGCCAGTTTCCTAATTGATCCTGCCAGGAATTTTCCTTAATCTGAATCTTTCTTGCCCCTATTTTATTTTCATAAACATACTGAGCTCTTTTATTTTCAAGCATAGTATCCCATATAATTCTATTTATAGGGACTTTAGAATTAATATTATTATCTGTAAATAGAAATTCAAATAGTAATTTAATAATTTGTGGACCATACCCCTGGTTTTGATAAGCAGAATCACATATTTTCCATCCAGGATATACAGCACCATCACCTTTAATTCTATAACTTAGTTCTCCAACGAGTTTGCCATCTATTTCAATTATACAAAGCTGGCTTAATTTTCCTTCCCAGTTTCTAATTTCATCTATGGTTTCTTCCAAGGATTGTCCTAATCCTTTGGGAAATCCTGCATGCTCCATAACCTTACCATCATTCCACCACTTGTTTAATTGAATAGCATCATCTACATTAGCACTTCTTATTACAATATTCTCTTTTTCTATTCTCATACTTTCCCCCAGTAAATTATTTGAAAGGTTTATGACATGTGTACCCTCCATGCACGCTTAGTTTTCATTGTTGTTTTCAACATACCAACCACTCCTTTCAAAATTTATGTCAGTTTTTACAGTTATTGTACCATACAGCCTATAGCTAATAAACATCTATCATACATAAGTTCAATTGCCCATCTATTTTCCTCTTCAATAAATTGTATAAGCCTCTTAAAAACTATTTCATAGTTTTTAAGATTAATATTCTCTCCTTTAAAGCTATCTGTAAGAAGTTTCGCCCTATCCTTGAATGAATAATTTCTTATTTTCCCAAAGCATTCATTTATTAAACTTTTGTACCTAACCTTATCCACATTAGATAGGAATCTAGAATGAACGTGTCCACAATCATTGCATCTATTACTAACATTAATTAAGCTGGAATTACAATCCTTAACACCTCCCTCACAATTAAAATAATTATTAATTACTATGCCACTTCTTCTTGGTTGGAAATTAGGTGCCATAACCATCAGCTGTTCTATGCCTCCTAATGATGTTCCATACATAAATAATTTTAACATTGTTCTCAACCCTTTCTTTCTATTTTTATATTTAGTTTTGAGTTATACAATAATATTTATTATTTTTATTAATTTAGAGTATTATAAAATCTATAAGACTTGATCTCCAACATAATT